>Ga0208880_1000037_pt1 | contig 24931 bp, 20 predicted proteins | sample Knorr_S23_td_Sur_FD_185606 | JGI IMG/M metagenome (GOLD analysis project Ga0208880, IMG submission 185606) | Marine microbial communities from Southern Atlantic Ocean transect - Knorr_S23_td_SurfaceB_ad_5m_LV_B (SPAdes) (version 2) | ecosystem: Environmental > Aquatic > Marine > Oceanic | place...
GCATTTAAAAAAATTTCATAGCCATTGTCATCCAACCAGTCATCATTAGGCCCTCTAACTACTTCAATTTCCCATACCCCTGAATTATGTATATCAGGTATACAATCCTCTCTCACTTTTCTTCCAGGCCTGGCAGTCGATTGACCTATTAATATTTTTTGGCCTTGTTTTATTGCATGGCCATCAATTCCTCCTACACCAGCTTTATGAAAAGTAGATTTAGAACCAAGCCATGGGTTAGACTCTATTCCACCAGCAAATGAAATGTAGGACCTTGCTCCATTTAAACTAAATCCGAGTTCTAAAGTTTGATCAGCTTTTATTAATATACTTTCCCACATAGGAACGGATTTTCCATTAACTTTGGGTTGCATATCAGCTCCACATATCGCTACAACTTGATCTTTCTCAAACCTCAAGGAAGGACCAGTATATTGACATTCTAAAGCACCTTCACTTTCTTCATTATTGACTAATAAGTTAGCTAATCTGAATGACCAACTATCCATTGGGCCTGAGGGAGGGAAGCCTTGATTAAGAAATCCAACTCTACCTGGATAGTCTTGAACAGATGTTTCTAATCCTTGGTTAATTACTTCAATCATTTAAAATTTTTTGTTGTAATCTAGTCCTTTCAGCCATTTTTTATATTTGTTGATTGAAAACTTTTGATCCTCAATTAAGTCATACTTATAAGATTGATCTTCTATTTTCTTTTCAATCATCTCAAATTCTTCATAAGTACAAGGAGTAAATTTAATCCTATCACCGGGTCTAAAAAGACAGATACTATCTTTAAAGACATTGAACCTTTTTTCAGGATCCCATATAGGCACAGGGGTTCTTCCAAATATTTGATAGCCTCCAGGCAATCTGTCAGGATATATGGCGGTCGAGGATCCGCCCATTCCAACTGTACCCTTAGGCGTCCATGTTCTAGGAGGGTTATATTTAGGAGCTGTTAATTTGCATCTTGGATCTAGAGGCATTGTAAAAGGAAGTCCCGGCCAAAAACCTAATGAGGCAACCCAATATTCAGTTCCTGAGTGAACACGAACAAAATGATCTACATTATCAAGGTTATTTAATTCAACTATAAACTCTGGATCGGGTTGTTTTTGTTTAATTTTAGTTGAGTAATCATCTATTGCTTCCTTGGTCCACTTATCAAGATAAACAGTTGGAAAATAGAATAGTCTACTAGTCACAATTACATCATCATTTTCCCTCATATCTTGAAGTATTAATTTCAATTCCTTAACTAAATCTTGGTAAGAAATATCATCGGGATTGTAGTGCACAATCATAGATGCAAAACATGGCAGAGTTTCATAGATACCTTTAATATTTGCTACCTCAATGAGTTTAGATAACCCTTGAGCTTTGAAATTTAATTCTAAATTCATCACATTGCCAAATTCAATTAATAAATATTTATCACCTCCTGGTAGAAACTTGGGTTCAGAATAAATACCTTGAAATATTTCTGTTTTCTCTATTGAATTTTGATGAGTATCTATTGAGGGATAAGAACCATCGTCATTTACATGTCTTTTTACTGATAATCTTTTCTTATTAAAAGTATTTGAATTAATGTTATGAGGATACATGTTCTTAAAACTTGAATAATCATCAATATCTATTTGATTAAAAAAATCTTGAGAGTTTTTTTTGGATTTAATTTGAGTTAAGCCCTCTTCTAAATTTTTAAATTTTAAAATTTCTTTTTTTGAATAATTAAAATTTTCATAATCATCAGGCTTAAGCTTATTTTTTAATTTCTTTTTAAGAAAGACATCCTTTGGATTTGATAAATTAATTTTTTTAAATAGATCTAGATCTGAATTCTTGTATTCCTGAACCATCTATTAAAAATATTTAACTTTAATCTTATTTTCTTTTTCTGATTTTTTTTGGAAATCTACAACTTTGATATTTGTTGGTATAGCTGGTTTTTGAATAATATTTTTTTGAATATTTGTATTATTTTTATTTGATTTGTTGTTTTCAAATACTTCTTGAGAAGTATTAGATTTTTTTTGTGTATGACCAAACATACCTTCTAGAATTACATTAGGGTTGATATCCTCTTTTTCAAATGTTTCAAAAATACTTCCATCTCTAAATACTAAAACTCTATGGCATAGGCCTATAAATTCCTCCAATTCACTTGATAAAAAAATTACAGTCCCACCTTCATTTACAAAATTTCTTAAATGTTTGTATAAATCTCTTTTTGCACCAACATCAATTCCTCTCGCAGGATCATTGAGGATCAATATTTTTGGAGTAGTAGTGAAAGCTCGTGCAATCATCACTTTCTGCTGATTTCCCCCACTTAGAGAAGTAATCAAATTATTCTTTGGTCCTGTTTTAATACTTAATCTGTCAACTTCCCAATCAAAGATTCCATTTAGCTCTGTCCATTTGATAAAACCAATAAAGCCACCAGATGTTTTTGCTTGTTTGCCTTTATAAAGAGGAATAACCATATTCTCATAAATGCTCATGTTTGGAAATATACCCTCTTTTTTTCTATCACCTGACACATAGCCAATTCCACTTTTCTTCGCATCTAATAAATTTTCAACTCTTTTGTATTCTTTTTTTGTTAATTCTCTTTCTTCGTCAGATTGTTTAACAATTACATCTCCACTAATTGGCTGATCGATGCCTGCTAACGCTTTTACAAAATTATCTTGTCCTTGTCCGTCAAGTCCTGTGACTCCTAATATTTCACCTTTTGGTAAATTGAAATTTATGACATCCCCATTTTCCCAAACTTTTAAATCTTTAGATCTGAGAACAATTTCATCAGAAATAGAATTGGGAGGTGTTGATTTTATTTCAGAAGCAGTTGAAATTTTTTTATCACCTGTCATGAGACCAAGTAAATTCTTTTCAGTGATTTCATCTCCTGCAAGAACACCCACATCAACACCATCTCTCATTACAGTAGCACGATCACTTATTCTAACTAGTTCTGCTATTCTATGAGTTACAATAAAGATTGCTGCACCTTGATCTCTTAGTACTCTCATTTTTGCAAACAATCTTTCAGTTGAATCGAAATCTAGTGCTGCTGATGACTCATCTAATATCAAAACTTTAGGGTTTCTTAAAAAAGCTCTACCAATTGTAATCCATGCTTTCATCCCAAGAGATAGTTGATTTGCTATAGTGTAAGGATCAACAAACTCACCTGCTAGTTCCAGCATAATTTCAGCAGCCTTTTCCACTCTATCTCGATGAGCTAATTTTTTTCCAAAAAAGGAGTCATATCCTATAAATAAATTTTCATAAACTGTCGCTTCTTCAGCAATCATCACTTCTTGAAAAACAGTAGATATGCCTATTTTTTGTGCTTCAATTGGGGAGTTAGGAGAATGCCCCATTATAGATACTTTGCCTTTATCTAAAGGTAGAACGCCAGAAATTACTTTAGCTAAAGTGCTCTTACCACAGCCATTACCGCCAACAATTGCATGGATTTCACCAAAATTAGCTTTGAAATTAACACCATTAAGAGCTTTTGTGACGCCGAAAGATTTAGTTGCGTCTTGAACGTAAATGTCTCCACCAGCTTTAGTGGAGCTAGACGGCGCCCCGTTTAAATCAGGGGCGCTATCTTGAGTTTTTTCTTCATTCATTAATTAATTTAAATTAATTAAAGCAGAGCCTCTCCTCTATCAAAGAAGTTGTTAAGATACTCATCACTAGCCCAGTTCTCAATTCCAACAGTTCTAAACTCACTAGAGTTTCTGTCACAATCTTCAGGAACAAATGATTGAATAGTCTCTACATCTTCCTCATAAGGAGGAACAAGAATGGATTGGATTTTTAATCCTTGACCTTTCATAGTTCTTAAAAGAACGTTCATAGCAAATTCAGCATCGTCTCCAGGAGGCCATGCATAAATAGCTCTATCGATAAAGTCAGGGTTGTTTCTCCAATAACAGAAAGCTCCAATTTCTCCACCTAAAGCCATTGGAACCATATCTCGTCCAGATGACTCGAGTGCATTTAGTGCACCTGACTCTCCAGAAGATTGAACTGCAAATCCATCTACTTGAGTAGTGTTGGCTGATAGCCATTTTTGAAGTTCTGCTTGCGCAATTTGTGGAGTCCACATGTGAGCGATTTCTGCTACGATATTAATATCAGGATACTCTGCAAAACCGTCTAGCATACCTTGGTGCTGAGAGTCTGATGCTGATGTACCAGGAATTCCTTCCATGATTACAACGTTACCTTCTCCACCAATAGTTTCTGCTAACCATTGAGCAATGTAGTAACCAGTTAATTTATAATTAACAGAAGTACTAATCGCATATTCGGAAGTCAAATATCCAGTCATTGATGCTGTTGGAACTCCTTTGCCATATGCATATTCAATGGTTGGGTTAAGCGCAACCGGGTTAGAACAACAAACAATTAACCCATCGACACCTTGGTCTGTCAATTGTCTCATTTGTTGAATTTGAACTGCGTCTTTTAAGTTTGATTGTGTAACGACAATATCGTTAAGAATGCCTGCTTCCTTCATCTTAGGTAAGTAGTCACCATACAATCTTTCCATAACACCTTTTCTCCACAGATTTCCCGCATAAGAACTAGCATAGCCGATAGTCCATGGAAGTGGTCTATCGCTTTTCCAGTTTCTGTATACACTTTCACCTAAAGGTTGATTGGGGTCCATAAAGTCAGGATCATAAACGAAGTCTCTGATATCAGCTGGGATTTCATCGAGGATGTCAGCGTTTACACTCGCTACACCGATAAAACTAACAGCTAACATCGCTATGAGCTTTTTAAGCAATGTCATAGTTATATCCTCCTTACTTATATATAAGTAATTTATAATATACCTCTTGTTGGAAATATTTAATAAAAATTGTTCCAATATGTGGAAAAGATTTTCACAACAAAGTCTCATTTTCTGTAAATTAAATATTAAGTATTAGTAGGAGGTAAGGCATTCATGGTGGATTTAAACTGTGACATGGGAGAAGGGTTTGGTATTTACTCTTTTGCTGATGATGAGGAAATAATGCCATTTATTGATGCTGCTAATGTAGCTTGCGGTTTCCACGCATCTGACCCAAACACCATGAGTAAAACTGTTGAGTTAGCAAAAAAGTTTAACGTTAAAGTAGGTTCTCATCCGGCTTATCCTGATTTAGTTGGATTTGGCAGAAGACCTATGAAAATGAAACGTGAAGATATAAAAAATCTGGTCATGTACCAAACAGGCGCTCTAAAAGCTTTTTTAGATGAATTTGAAATGCCCTTAAACCACATCAAACCTCATGGGTCTTTATATGGTGTTTCGGCAATAGAAGAAGAAGTAGCACATGGTATAGCAGATGCAGCTGAAATATTTAATGTGGGTGTGTTTGGCATGGTTAATACTTGTCATGAAAAAATTTATAAAGAAAGAGGAGTAAAATTTTATGGAGAATTTTATTCAGATCTTGAATACGATGAAACTGGTTATCTAGTAATAGCTAAAGGAAGAAATAAATACTACCCCACTGATCGAGCTGTAGAGAGGTGTATGCGGGCAATCAAAGAAAAAAAAGTTACTACTATCCAAGGCAATGATGTAGTTGTTGGATGTGAAACAATATGTGTTCACTCTGATACCCCTAATGCCGTCGAAATCTTAAAAGCTCTAAGAGAAAAAATCTCACCTAATAAAAGTTCAAAAGAAAAAAAAGATAATTCAAATCATTCTAAGATGCCCTATATCGAAGATACTAAATGAAAAAAATTTTAATAGCGAATAGGGGCGAAATAGCTTACCGCATAATTAAAAGTTGTAAAATTTTAGGACATAAATCTGTTGCCGTATACTCAGATGCAGATAAAAATTCAAAACATGTAAGATCAGCAGATGAGTCTTACTATCTTGGACCTAGTAAAGCCCAAGAAAGTTATTTGTCATATGATAAGATTCTAGATATAGCCAAGAAGGCAAAAGTCGATGCTGTTCATCCCGGTTTTGGGTTTCTCTCAGAAAACGATCGTTTTGCCCAGGAAGTTATTAATTCTGGAATTACATGGATAGGGCCTAAGCCAGCGTCAATCAGATCGATGGGCAATAAAGATATTGCTCGAGATTTGGCAATAAATTCAAATATTCCAATATGTCCAGGTATATCTGACATTCAAAAATTCACTCAAGATCAACTTCAGAGTCAGTGTAAAAGCATTGGCTATCCATTGCTTGTAAAATCAAGTGCTGGTGGAGGTGGTATTGGGATGAGTGTTGTTCAAAACCATAAAGATCTTGAGGGAGCTATTGAAAAAACTAGCACCTTAGCAGAAAAGTCTTTTGGTAATGGAGATATATTTATTGAAAAATTTATCACGAATGCGCGCCATATAGAGATTCAAGTATTTGGTTTTGGGGCTCAAGGATCGGTTCATTTATTTGAAAGAGATTGTTCAATGCAAAGAAGATATCAAAAAATAATTGAAGAGTCGCCAGCTCCTGAAATTGATAGGACAATAATTGAGTCTATGGCTACATCAGCGGTCAAACTTGCTTCAGATGTAAAATACGAAGGAGCAGGAACAGTGGAGTTTATTTATGATATAGATGAAAAAAAATATTATTTTTTAGAAATGAATACAAGAATACAAGTAGAACATCCTGTAACTGAATTAATTACCAATAATGATTTAGTCTCAATGCAAATAAAATTTGCATTTGATAGAAAAACAAAATTTTTAAAACAGGAAAAAATTTCTTCTTACGGACATGCTATAGAATGTAGGGTTTATGCTGAAGATCCTAGTAAGAATTTTTTACCTTCACCTGGCAAAATAAAAAAAATGAAATTCCCAAAAATACCAAATGGCTTAAGATTAGATTGGGGTTATGACGAACAAGATGAAATAAGCTTTTATTATGATCCTATGATTGGAAAAATTATTTCTCATGCCCTAGTAAGAGAGGATGCTATTAGTAAACTAATAAGTTTCTTAGAAAAAATTTATATTGATGGAATAAAAACTAATATTCCTTTTTTAATTTCACTATTAAAAGATAAGAGATTTTTAAATGGAACCCATAATACTAAATATATTGAAAATAATCTTAATGCATTGATAAGCACAACACCCAAATTTAGTCAAACATCAAAGAATATTGATTTAAACCCAGGAAAAATTAAAATTGTTGAAACTGATAAATTGAAAGTTGCTCACGGCAATAGAAAAATTAGTGAAGGAGGTATTAAAGTCGTTTACTTTGACTAACTTATAATGTCTAGCCAATTAGTAGCTTCAATTAAGCCTTCCCAGATTCCGGGTTCTGATCCTCAATCAACAAAGTATTTAATTGTTCCCTTATTCATTTTCTTTGCTTTATTAATTTTTGCCATGATCCGAGGACCTCAAATTATTTCTGGTTCTGGAATAGGGACTGCAATTATGGTTTCAACTCCATTGATTTTGGCTACTTATGGGCTTACTGCATTGTGTTTAGCAGGAAGAGTTACTGTTGATCTATCCATTGGACCCTTGATTGGTTTCATCAATGTTACAACCATTCAACTCTATGCGGCAGGGTATATTCAATCACCTGTGTCTTATTTTATATGCGCCTTAGCAATCGGTGTTATTTACCAATTTTTATATGCCTTAATTGTTTTATTTATAAGAGTGCAGCCAATTATTGTAGCACTTAGTATGTTCCTAGCTTTTTCAGGAATTAATTTAGTAATTCTTCCCAGACCTGGTGGCCGCGCACCTGACTGGATGCTTTCTTGGAGTGCTGGCACAGAAATTATTCAACCGGTTTTAATACTTTTAATTTTTTCAACTTTAATTTGGTATGCTTTAACCCATACCGCCTATTGGCAACATTTAAAGCTAATGGGATCAGATGAAAAATCTGCATACACTAGTGGTGTTAGAATTTATTTGGTGAGAATAGGTGCTCATATCATAGGTGGTGTTTATGCAGCACTGGCAGCAATAGCATTTACCGGATTGATTGGATCAGGTGATCCAACTCAAGGCACAACTTACACTTTAATGGCGGTGACAGCTTTAGTTCTTGGAGGTTCGAGTTTAGTTGGAGGAAGAGGTGGGGCATTCGGAGCTATTTTAGGTTCATTAAATATTTATTTGATTAATTTCATTCTATCGACTTTTAGATTTGAGAGATTTCAAAGTTTTGTTACAGATCTTTCCTATGGAGCGGTATTAGTTGCTTCATTGCTTATTCTTATTGCATTGCCCTATATCCAAAAAGCTTTTAAAAATCTTTCAGTTTTTGTGTTTTTTATAATTGGTACTTTGAGTGCTGCTGCAGTTCAAATACATATGAAGTTTGATCAAGTCACTCGAGGAACAGTTGGAGGATTTGGTGGTAAATCTAAAGATGCAGAAATTTTTGAAAAAGCTTTAGAGTCTGGAAGTGATTGTCTCATCACAGGTAAAGCTTGTGCTGAGGGTGGTAACTCAACTGTTTGGATGTTCATAGCAATTGGAATCGCTTCCCTTATCTACTTGGTTTACTTGTTAGTAAAACATAGGGATGGTCCAACTGTATCTTTTATTATCGCTTCAATAGTCATCTTCTTTGGATGTGTTTGGAGTGGAACCAGGGAGGCTTATTTTGTAAATGCCGATTTAGGCACTAATCTTCAATATATACTTAATTATGCTCCTCAATATTTTACATCTGAATATCTAAGAGTTGGAGCAGGATTACCAGATTTTTCAGCATCTTCCAGCCTGTTAGTTAGTCTTGCTTATGCAGTATCAACCCTAGCGGGAATAGTATTTTTTACTTCAGCAATAGTAATTATTGCTATGCCTAAATTTAGAAAAGAAATCAAAACTCAAACACTTGTATTATTTGCTATCGCCATATCTTTAATTGTTTTTGCTGCAATTTCTTACTATGGAATAGAGTCTAATAGACAAAGTTTCTTTGGTGTAGATGGCTATGCTGTAATACTTATTTTCTTTCTTCTCTTTTTACTTACAGCTCCAACTTTCTTTTCTCAGGTAAACTTAAATAATATTTTTATAGTTTTTTTAGGCATCCTTGCCATTTTGGCTATCTATTTCTTAGCTTCACCTTCAGGTGTTATCACTACTGACGATGGTAGTAAATATTATTCACCAATTATTACTGAACTAGTAGTTGGGGACACATCATCAATTGATTATGCTAGACCAATACGTGGACAGTTTATGTTTGATAATATTACTTGGCTGAAAGAAGCTGCTTTAATTATTTTTGCTATATTTGTATTTCAGTTTTTTACTTATTTAACAATGCAGGGAAGAATTTCTTTTAGTAGGTTTAAACCTTACATTGCTATTCTAAGTATTGCTGCTTTGACTTGGTCGGCTTTATTTTTTGCAATAGGATATCCTTATTGGAAAATGATCTTAATAGTTGCAATTGGAGTAGCTATCTCACCTTTAGTGTGGCAGGCTTTTAATATTTATAAAATTAAATTAAAATCACAAGAAGGATTAGAGAAATGGGGAGGTCTATCCGAAGATAGAAAAGTTTAAAGTATAATGGAAAAAAGAACGCATAATTTTTTAAAAGGACTCGGTATTTTTTTTGCTGTTGCAGCAGGTATAGGTACAGCTGTTCTTGGTTATGTAGATAGAACTGATTGGATACAAGTCGCTTTTTATTCAGTAGCTGTTGTTGCTATAGTTTTATGGGGTTGGCACTTTTTTCTTGTCCGATGGTCTTATCAATCTCAAGCTGGCGATACTAAAGAAACTGAAGATGATGAAAGTCCAAGTAAAAGAAGCCTTTTTTGGGATTTAATTGCTAGAAATTGGATTGCTGTTACAGGGTTTTTGCTCCTTTTAGGATTATTTATTCTTTTATGTTTCTTGGTGCCAGGTTTCTTCTCAGGGAGAACTGTTGTTTCAGCTTTAATTTTATTAGGTTTTTTAATTCTAGCTTTTATTGCCTACAAATTCTTAAATGTAAATAAGAGTGTTATTATAGGAGTCGCTGTATTAGTGGGACTCTTTATTATAGGGTCAGTTTCAATTGATGGGTTCCTATCTTTGCAAAATATCAAATCAATGTTGGTATTTGCATCTTTCTTAGGTCTTGCCACCATTGGTCAGACGTTAGTAGTTATGTTAGGTGGCTTAGATCTCTCAATACCTTTCCTAATTGGCGCTACAAATCTTGGATTAATGTCATTAATTTCTCTTGGTGTTCCACCTTGGTTAGCATTCATTGTCATTTTAGCATTTGGAACTGTGGTAGGTTTATTCAATGGTCTGATAAGTTTTAACTTACAAGGGCAAGCTCTCATTGTGACACTTGGTGTAGGATTTATGGTTGTTGGTGGAGTACAAATTTTAGTTTCTCTTCCTACAGTAACTGGTGGAACGGTTTTTGGAGTTGTGCCTGATTGGCTAAAAAATCTTGCATCACTTAATGGAAAATTTTTTGGCTTACCCATCCCACCAGTCATACTTATTTGGATACTTATTTCGATACTACTTATAGTGGGTTTACGTCACACTAAATGGGGAAGAAACCTTTATGCTGTTGGGGGTAAAAGATTGTCAGCGGATCGTTTATCTATTTCTGAGAGAGCCTACTGGGTAGGTGTTTATGTCATAAGTGGATTTACCTCTGCCGCTACTGGAGCAATGTTGTTAGGTTGGAGTGGCGGTGGATTTATTGGAGTGGGTGATCAGTATTTATTTTTGACAGTTGCTGCTGTAGCAGTCGGTGGAACTTCTTTGTTGGGAGGATATGGAGGTTATGGATTTACCGTTATTGGAGTATTGGCCCTTCAAGTAATAAGTACTTTCTTAGCTGGTTTAGGCTTAAGTTTTGAAGGACAGCAGTTCATATTTGGGCTTTTAATTCTTCCTTTGGTGGCTCTATATTCCAGAGCACCGCACATTAGGGAGCAAATATGATTAAAACAATCAACAGTTTATGCAAATTTTGTAATGAATATTTATTCCAATATGCGAAACAAAAATTATTATTATGGAATAGAGGTTGTTAAAATGATTTTGGAGAGGAATAAGTTTTATGAATAAGATGCTTCTTCCCTACGATATCGTAGGGGGCTCTTTTTGGCTAATTTCAGTGGGCATGATTGGTGCCACCCTCTTTTTCTTTTTTGAAAGAAGTAAAGTCAGCTCTAGATTTCATACCCCAATGACAATGATAGCTGTTGTATGCTTAATGTCATCTATTCACTATTTCTTTGTTAAAAACCTATGGGTTGTTAGTGGAACGGCCCCAACATTATTGAGATACATCGATTGGTTTTTAAACTTCCCAATGTTAGTTCTGATTTTTTACGCAATGTTAATGACTGTAGTCAAAGTCAAGCAAGGAATGTTTTGGAGACTTTTGGTAGGAACATTAGTTTTCGTGGTTGCTGGTTTCTTAGGTGCTGCTGGTTACATGAGTAAAACTCTTGGTTTCATCGTGTGGTTAGCAGGATGGTTGTATGTTTTAGGTGAGCTTTATGTTGGTGAGGCAGGAAGAGCCAACGCAAAGTGTGGCAATGAAAATATACAAATGGTTTTTTTCTCTAATCGACTAATTATTACAATTGGGTGGGCGATTTACCCAATGGGATATTTTATAGAGCACTTGGGTGGAGGTATAGACACTAACAGCGTTAATGTAATTTATAATTTAGCAGATTTCTTAAATAAAATAGTTTTCGGACTTATTATATACAAAGCAGCAATACAGGACTTAAAGGTAAATGGACAATAACATCAAATTAGGAGGTGATTTATAGGTATGAACATTACTAGTGGAGCAGATATTATTGCAGTAATTATTCTAATAGCTTTAGCAATAGCTATTATTGTTTACTTACTTCATTGGCTATACAGGCGATCCTCTAAAGAGATTGCATTTGTAAGAACTGGTATGGGTGGCGAACAAGTTGTCATTAGTGGTGGTGCATTTGTTTTACCTATTATTCACAACATTACTTCCGTTGGTATGAAAACACTTTGTATCGAAGTCCAAAGGAATGGAACCAAATCATTTATTACAAAAAATAGAATGAGAGCCGAAGTTACCGCAGAATTTTATGTCAGAGTTGCGCCAACAAATGAAGCAGTATCTATAGCTGCTCAAACATTAGGTAATAGAACCTTAGAACCGGATCATTTAAAAGAATTAGTACAAGGTCGTTTTGTTGATGGTCTTGGTGTGGTTGCTGCACAGATGAGCCTTGATGAAATTCAAGAAAACCGATCAGAATATATCAAAAAGGTAGCCGCTCATGTTGAAGAGGCTATTAAACATACAGGGCTGGAACTGGAGACAGTTTCTTTAACATCTCTTAACCAGGCGCCAGTTAGTGTCTTTGATCCATCAAATACATTTGATGCTGAGGGATTGACTCAAATTACTGAATTCACTCAATCAAGAAAAAAGAAGCGAAATGATATTGAGAAGGATACAGAGGTAAGTATTCGAAATAAAAACCTTCAATCGATAAAACAAACTCTAGAGATTGAAAAAGAAGAAGAATTTTCTAAGTATCAACAAAAAAGAGAAATTGAACAACAAAGGGCTATTGAAAATACAGAAACAATTAAAACCAAAGCAGAGAAAGAAAGAGAGTCTGAGTTAGCTGAGATTGCCTCTGAAAAAGATATTGAGATAGCAAAAATTAGTAAAAAAGATTTTGTTGAAATGGAAAAGAGCTTGCAAGAAACAAAGCTTATTCAAGAAATCGAAAAGAGAAGGAAAGAGCAGAATGAGTTTAGACAACAGACTTCAATTGAAATTAAACAAAAAGATATTGAAACTGAGAAAACTATTCTTGAATTGGAAAGAGATGTTGAATTTAGCAGATTAGAAAAACAAAGATCAGTCGATATCAAATTAGCTGAAGAAAAAGCTCAAACTGCAAAAGAAGAAGCAAGAAAAAGATATGAGTCTGAAGAGGCTTACATTATGGCTGAAGAGCAAATTAAGAACGCAAAAACAGCGCAGCAAAGAAATGTAGACGCGTTTAAGATTGCAGCAGAGCAAGAAACTAGAGTGCTAGATATTGAAAAAGCAAAAAGAATTGAAATTGAAGAAAAACAAAAACAAATGGAAGTTCTTGAAAAGTCCAAAGCTGTTTTAAAAACTAAAATGGAGGAAGAAACTGCAAGAGCCAAAGCAGTCGAAGCCGAAGAAAAGGTCAATACCATTAGAGATATTGAACAGGCTGAAAAAGATAAAGCTTTGGGTGTTATTGAAGCTAGTAAGAATGCTGAAAGAGAAAAACTCGCATCGATGGCTGCAAAGATAAGATACGAAATTGAAGCAGCTGGCAAAAAAGCTTTAAATGAAGCTGAAAATGCAAGAAGTGATGCAAGTAGAAGAAGCGCACTAAGACAAAAATTAGCTGAAAAAATTGAGGGAATTATAAGAGAGTGGGTAAGACCAATGCAAAATATCGACTCCATTAAAGTCGTTGATGTGAATGGTCTTCCTGGTTTCAGCCAAGGTGGAGGAGCGGAAGGCTCTGACAATTCAGACAATCCTTCTGCATCAACAGGAGGTTATTCTAAAAAAGGTTCATTAGCTGATAATGTTGTAAATTCTGCCCTAAGGTACAGAGCACAACAACCTTTTCTTGATAGCTTATTAAAAGAGATCGGCATGTCTCCAGGGGAAGCTAGTAATATAAGAAATATTTTAGGTGACTATGATGATCCTAAAAAAGATAAACATATGAGATTTGATGACGATGTTAAAAAAAATCCAAAAAAGAAATAAGGTAAGAACATGAGCGTAGATATAAAGTCCTGGGCAAAAAAATTTAAAGACCTAACTGAAAAAGATGAAACAATTAAAGCAATGGCCAAGTATTATACATGTTCATTTCTTTTCGATATGGGAAGTGTAAAGGTAATCATTGAGATGCATGATGGTAAAGTAAAAAATATTAATACTAATCCTGGTGGTCTAGATCCATATGATTTTGCTTTGAGAGCATCTGAACAAACTTGGAGAGAGTTTGCTAAACCAGTACCTAAGCCAATGTTTCATGGAATTTATGCAGCTTCATTTAGAGAAGATTTAAAGATTGAAGGAAATCATCTTGTTTTGATGCAAAATTTAAGAAATTTTACTGTTCAATTTGAATTATTAAGACAATCAGGAGTTCCTGTATGAACATAAATATAGAAAGGAAAATTTAATGGCTGTTAAACATCATGATCCTGTTGGTAGATACGTCACAATAGAGGTAGACGGTCAACAATACAAAGTTTTCTACCTTTCAAATGGAAAGGGCACTCCACTTGTTTGTCAACACACAGCTGGATGTCATAATCATCAATGGAGAGGCCTATTAGAGGATGATGAAATTACTCAAAATTATCAGGTTATTGCTTACGATTTACCAAGACATGGTAAGTCTGATCCACCTCATAATACTGAGTGGTGGAAAGAAGAATATAAACTAACAGCTGAGCACTACTGCAATTTCATAGTTGAATTATGTAAAGCTCTTGACTTAGAAAACCCTATATTCATGGGGTCCTCTTTTGGTGGAAATGTCGCTCTTCAATTAGCTTTAAAATACCCTAACAAATTTAAAGCTGTAATACCCGTTGAAGCTGCTCATTATTCTCCTGGTTTTTATATTGACTGGTGGAGACATCCTCATGCCAATGCTGCACAAGTATGCGGTAGTGGTGTTTGGGATTTAATGGCACCTCAATCTCCAGATATGGATAGATGGCTAACATGGCATTATTACACTCAAGGTTCTGAAGCTTTTAAAGGAGATCTACATTTTTACTCTGTTGACCATGATTTAAGAGATGAACTTCAAAATATTGATGGCCACAAATGTCCTGTAGTAATGTTAACGGGCACTTACGACTACCTTACTCCTCCTGAAGCAACTGAGGATACTGCCAGACAAATTAAAGGAGGTGTATACATTGAAATGAGAGATATCGGTCATTTCCCGATGAGTGAGAATCATGAGGTTTTCAGAGTTTACTTATTAGAAGCTCTAAGAATTATTAAGGAAAAGACTGATTATAATTCTTAATTCAAATTTGGATTATGGTCGCTAATCTATATTGGTTTTCTTTTTTTCTCATAATTTACATAAGCTTTTGTCTTTTTTGGGGAGCAAGAACTCTTAGAAAAAATAAAACTCCTGAGGCTTATTATTTAGCTGATCGAAGTGTTTCCCCGTGGGTTTTCTTTTTTTCAGCAACTGTTGCAACATTTGCGGGTATCACATTAATATCTTTTCCTGCATTAATTTACGCTGATGGATACTCTTTCTTAGCTACTGCCGCGATAGTAATTACAATTCCTCTTGGAAGCATACTTTTTTTTAAAAGACAATGGATGTTAAGTAGAAAATTTAACTTTATTACTCCAGGAGAGATGTACTTTAAATATTATCAAAGCAATACCCTAAGAGTTGTTGTCCTAATCATTGGATTATTCTTTGCTGTTCCTTTTCTAGGTATAATTATTGGATCAACGGGAAATGTTGTTGAGTTTATAAGTGGAGGGGAAATTAGTCGGGACTCAGCTATGTGGGCTCTAACTGCATTGGTCCTTTTTTATATTGTTTCCGGTGGCTTTAAGCCAATGATTAGCATAGGGGTAGTTCAATCGTGGTTATTTTTTGTTTTCTTTTTATCCGTCGGTATAGGAATTTTTCATTTTCTTGGTGGTTTAAGTTTTTTTGAAGACCTTTCAATGGCAAATAACTTTATTTCTTTTGGCGCTTGGGGCTCTACAGGGGGTTATGGGGGAGGAGATGTTTCAGGATATTTTAATATTCCAGGCGTTATTCAATGGATAGCCGGAATAGGAAAAAATAATCCTTTGGGAGGCCCTTGGACAGCAGTAATGATCCTATCATTTACTCTCTCTTATATGGGAATAGTTCTATCACCAACATTTTCAATGTGGAGTTACTCTGTAAAATCACCAAGATCTTTTTATTTTTATCAGGTTTGGGGGTCAGGAGCCATTATTGGAATATTTTTATTTATAATTGCTCCATTGCTTGGAGTAGGGGCTCATTTACTCGGCGCCAATTATCTAATTAATGAAAATGGTTTTTCTATAAATCAATTATTTCCAGAATTAGATTTAAACAATATTTCCTCACTAGTTTTTGTATTTATTGAGAGCTTTAGCTCAATCTCCCCAATAATTGTAGGCTTTCTTGCTATCTGTTTAATTGCTGCTCTTCAATCTACATTATCAGCTTTTTTAATGACTTCAGGTAGTATGGTTGCACGTGATCTTTATAGACCGTACATAGAAAACAATCCAAGTTGGAAAAGAGAATTATTAGTTGCCAGACTTTCGATGCTTTTATTAAGTTTGGCCGCACTCTATCTTGCTACTTTTTTTGAAACTTCTCTTATTCTTTTAGGAGGGTTAGCCATTGCTTTTGGATTTCAATTATTTCCTGTTTTACTTGGAATGTTATGGTTTCCATGGATTACAAGAGGTGGTGCTATATTAGGTTTGATTACAGGTTTAATTTTTGTAACTTTGGCTGAAACCTTTGGCCATAAACTTACAGGTAACTCTCTTCCTTGGGGAAGATGGCCATTGACAATTTATTCTGGTCTTTGGGGACTTTTCTTCAACGTGATAGTTTGTTTTCTTTCTTCTATTTTTTCAAGCAATGACACTGACAAAGATCACAGAAAATCATTTCATGATTTTTTAAATGAACACATGGGCATTCATCCTTCAAGAAAAAAAATTAAATCTTTAGCTTATGTTTTCTTTTTAATTTGGGCATTCTTCTCTATTGGCCCAGGTTTAATATTTGGAAATTCAATATTTGGAAATGCTGATCAAAGTTATGATAAATGGGTTATGGGAGTTCCGTCTTTATGGGCATATCAAATTATCTGGTGGGTTGTAGGCGTGTTTTTAATTTGGTTCCTAGCGAATAAAATGGATTTATCCACTTTACCAAAAAAACCAATTTTAAATGGTGACGAACATCTGTCTCCAGATGATGTTGAGGAAAGAGGAAACTATATTGATAGAATGGGCGGAGGGTATGGTTGGCCTTTAATTCTTATCGGAATGGCTGTGGCAACTGTAATCCTTTCAGTTTATGCATTATGATAATAAACATAAAAAAGATGAGTATTTTATTGATTTTTTCTTATTCTGTTTCAAAATACGAAATGAAAAAATGCTTGAATGGTGAACAACAAATAAAATAAACAAATGTCTGATTACAGCTATAAACACCCTTCCAATGTTCAACTAAACAAAGGCCACAAGCATACTGACGATTTTATTACTAAAAAATACATTCTAAAAATGCTTAGAGATCCTCAAAAATTAAAATCTCTGATTGAAGAGCATAGAGCTACACCAGTAGGCAGAGCGGCTACAAGAGATCATGGGGTTATTCAGCATAGCCAAGATTTACAAACATTATTAGATAAACTTAGAAGAGGTAGTAAAGAAAATGGATTTGTTACCGTCTGTCTAAGAAGACATGAAGACTATAGAATTGGAATCACTACAGGTGTTAGAGGTCAGCCAGTAGAAATTACTGAGGACTCCTATTCTTCAGAAGAGGCATGTGAGCATGCTATCTTTTTAAAAAGAATTAACAGGCTTCTAGAAGAGTATAGTGGAGAAGAGTAATGCTAAAAATAACAGGTTACAGCGATAAGTATTCAGCCCATCCGGGTGAAGAAGTAAAATTTTACGTAAACGCGGAATATAATGACAATTATGAAGTGCAGCTCGTCCGTCTAATTCATGGAGACACAAACCCTGAAGGACCTGGTTATAAAGAGGCAGAAATTGATGCTTCATGTAATGGAAATTACAATGGAAAAAATCAAAGAATACATGGAGGCTCTTATATAGTAATTCCTCAACATGATAATTTGAATGTCGAAAGCTTTACGATGCAAGCTTATATTTTTCCTACAACTCCTGATAAAGGGAGACAAGGAATTTTCACAAAATTTAATGAAGAAGATAAAAAAGGTTTTGGTTTGTTTGTGGATGAGAATGGATGTTTATCTGTAGAAATTGGCGATGGTTCCCAAGTCACAAAAGTTTCTTCAGAAAAAAAACTACTAAGAAAAGTTTGGTACCTTGTTGTAGCTACATTTGATGCAAAAACCCGTAGACTTACTCTGCATCAAGAACCAAGAGTTACTTCTACAAACGGTGGTCTTGGCATGGCTATTTTGAATCCCATTGAAGAAACTTCAGCTGTTATTGAGACAACTAGCTCAGTCATTCCTGCTGCAAACGACTCACCAGTGTTAATCGCAGCAACATCCTTACATAATAGATCAGGAAGACATATATCAGGAGGCCACTTTAAAGAGGTGCCTCATCCAATTGAACTACCTGAACAAACACACACTTTTAATGGTAAAATTGATAGACCAAGATTGTCTAATATTGCTTTGTCTAAAGCAGAAATTGAAACTTTAGCCTCAAGCTATGATGAATGTAATACAACTATTAGGTCAACAGTAGTTGGTGCTTGGGATTTTCATGCAAATATTGGTAAAAATATAGCATCTACAAAAATTGTGGATACATCACCTAATAACCATCATGGCTTTATCATAAATATGCCAAACAGAGGTATGACCGGGTATAACTGGACGGCAGATGAAATGGTTTATCATCATAAACCAGAAGAATATGGCGCTATTCATTTTCATGACGATGATATTGATGATGCGAGATGGGACGTAGATTTTACTCTAAAAATTCCTGAGGGTTTAAGAAGTGGCATTTATGCTGCTAGGTTAAGAGTTGATGGTAGAGAAGAACAAGAATATGAGGATTACATACCATTTGTGATTAAGCCTCCTAAGGGAACTGCCACCTCAAAAATATTATTTTTACTTCCTACCAATAGCTACATGGCTTACTCAAATGACAACTTAGGTACTAACTCCGTTGTTGCCCAACTATTGGCAGGTAAGGTTCCAGTTCTTGAACCGTCTGATCTTTATTTAAATGAGCATAGAGAATATGGACTATCAACTTATTCTTTACACTCAGATGGGCATGGAGTTGCAATTTCTTCTAGATTGCGTCCTATCTTGAACATGAGACCAAAATATAGACATTGGCTTTCACCATCATTATGGCAATTAAATGCTGATTTACATTTAACAGATTGGTTAGAGGAAAAAGGTTTTGAGTTTGATGTTTTGACTGATGAAGATTTACAGCATGAGGGCGTCAACTTACTAAATCGCTATAAAGTAGTTTTAACTGGAAGTCATCCGGAGTATAGCTCTGAAAAGTATATGGATGCTTTAGAGTCATACCAAATGCAAGGAGGCAGATGCTTTTACCTTGGATCAGATGGTTTTTATTGGATAAGTGAATATCATCCAGATAACTCAAATATTATTGAGGTAAGAAAAGGCGAAGCAGGAACTCGAGCATGGACTTCAAATCCTGGTGAATACAATAACGCATTCGATGGAAAATTTGGTGGCATGTGGCGAGCTAGAGGAAGAATTCCATCTAAAGTCTGCGGACTAACTTTTACTTCTTATGGTTTTGATGTCTCTTCATATTACAAAAGAGAAGAGGATAGCTTTAAACCCGAATGTTCATGGATTTTTGAAGGTATCGGTGCTGATGAAGTTATTGGTGATTTTGGATTAGTAGGTGGTGGAGCTGCAGGTTTGGAATTAGATAGATATGATCTCGAATTTGGTACTCCTCATAATGCTTTTTACTTAGCCAGATCACAGGATCATTCAAATATGATGCTTCAAGTGAACGAAGAAATCCACTTTGCGGTAAGAGGCTATTATGGAGGTGGGCACGAAAACCCGATGGTACGAGCCGATATGATTTATTATAAAACACCAAATGATGGAGCTATGTTTGCTCCCGGATCTCTTGCTTGGTGTGGTAGTCTTTCTCATAATAATTACAATAATAACGTATCAAGAATAATGGAAAATACTCTGAAGGGCTTTCTAAAAGACGGGCCATTACCTTAAAGCTATGAAAAGACATAATATGCAAGAAATACCATGGGGAAAAGAAACCCTAGGTGCCTTGGATACCCCTCTGAATGACTTAGAAAAAAAAGCTCTTAAAAACTTAGATGTAGATAAGCTAAATGATATGGCAGAATGTCTTTTTGCATTAAACAATAGACACTACGGTCCAATTCCTGGAACTTATATGGTCATGATTATTGAGCCGGGTAAAACTTGGTGCGTGGGTCAGCTAAGTGCAGATAGGGCTAAACCATTTGTTCTTTTTCCTGATTTAGTTTTTAATTCTGTTGAAGAAGCAACTAAAGCCGCTGAAGCACTCAAAGCTGAAAAAGCTGAGGGTGTTCCCTGTAGAAATATCTAAAGACATGGCAAAAGCCAATGTCATGATTGACAATCAAAAAACTAGAGTAACTGAGTGGACTTTTGAAGTCGGCGACGAAACAGGTCAGCACATTCATGAGTATGATTATGTTGTCGTCCCCTTATTAGATGGAGAACTTAAAATTATTAATCATGATGGTGTTGAAACAATTTCAAAATTAAAACAGGGTGGCTCTTACTTCAGAGAAAAAGGAGTTAACCACAATGTATTAAATAACAATGATTTTATTTATAAATTTATTGAGATAGAATTTAAATAAGATGGAAAAAAAACTAAGCACTAGTTATAAAAAATCCGATCTAGATAAATTTGAGAAAATTATTACAAATAAAAAAACTGATTTATACAAAGAAGACTACAATATCAAAGATGCCATAGAGTCATCAAAAGAAGATTACAAACATCTCATAAATTCTCAAACAACGACAGATATTCGTTTATATTTTTTTCAAACCGGAACTCTAAAAACAAAAATGAAATACATAAAAATGAATCAATCAAATGAAGATTTTGAAATACCAGTTCCATGGTTTCTTATAAGGCATCCAAAAGGTGATGTTGTAATTGATGGAGGTAACGCTAAGGAAGTCAGTGAAGATAAACATGCACATTGGGGAAATGTTGTTGCTGCTTACGATCCTGTGATGGGAAAGACTGAAAACTGTATAGATCAATTAAATTCTATAGGTATTAATCCTTCTAGTATTAGATATGTTTTGCACTCTCATCTTCATCTTGATCACTCAGGTGGCATTGGAAGATTTCCAAATGCCACTCACATTGTTCAACAAAAAGAATATGATTATGCTTTTAATCCAGATTGGTTTGCAAAACCTGCCTATATTAGAGCAGACTTTGATAAACCAGGTATAAATTGGAAATTTTTAAGAGATAAAAATGATGATTATTATGATCTTTATGGTGATGGTTCAATAATTATTATTTTTACCCCAGGGCATGCACCTGGACATCAGTCTTTTTTAGTAAGACTTTCAAATTCTGGTTATGTTTTATTGACTATTGATGCTGCCTATACGATGGATCATTGGAATGATTTGACCTTACCAGGTTTAGTTTGTTCAGCTGTGGATACAGTGAATTCAGTAAAAAAATTAAAAAAACTGGCTAAGGAAAAAAATGCATTAGTTGTAACAGGCCATGATCCTCATGCTTGGGAGGATTTTAAAAAAGCCCCTATGTTTTATTACGACTAATTAATGTCAGATTATTTTAAAGATATTCCTCAAATTTCTTTTAAAGGAAAAGACTCTTCTGACCCCTTATCTTTTAAATACTATGACGCAAATAAAATAGTCTTAGGTAAAACACTCGAAGAACATTTAAGAATGGCTGTATGTTACTGGCATACATTTAATTGGCCAGGTGGCGACCCTTTTGGTGGTCAGACATTCTTAAGACCATGGATGCAATCAGGAGATCCTGTAGAACAAGCAAAAGATAAATTAAATAATGCATTTATCTTTTTTGAGAAATTAGGAATTCCTTATTTTTGTTTTCATGATGTTGATATCGCCCCAGAGGGAGATAGTTTTTCTCAAACTGAGAAGATTCAAAAAACTATTATTGATGAAATTTCTAAAAAATTAGAGTCATCAAAAGTAAAATTACTTTGGGGAACAGCTAACTTGTTTAGTCACCGAAGATATATGGCAGGAGCAGCCACTAATCCTAATCCTGATATTTTTCAATATGCTGCCGCTCAAGTAAAAATGTGCATTGAGAATACCCATCAGCTTGGAGGCCAAAATTATGTTCTATGGGGAGGTCGAGAAGGGTATGAAACACTTTTAAACACGAATATGAAGCAAGAGTTTGATCAATTAGGTAGATTTTTGAGCATGGTTGCTGAACATAAACATAAAATTGGTTTTAAGGGTAATTTGCTAATTGAACCCAAGCCTCATGAACCGACTAAACATCAATATGATTTTGACTCTGCCAACGTCTTTGCTTTTCTTCAAAAATATGGATTAGAAGAAGAATTTAAGCTAAATATTGAGGTAAATCACGCAATCTTAGCTAAACACTCTTTTGAACATGAAATAGCTTATGCTTTGGCAAATAATATTTTTGGTAGTATCGATATAAATCGTGGAGATTATTTAGTTGGGTGGGATACCGATCAATTCCCTAACAATGTAGAAGAGCTATTATTACCTTTTTACTATATTTTTAAAAATAATGGACTGGGTAGTGGAGGTCTTAACATGGATGCAAAGATCAGAAGACAATCTATAGACCCTGAGGATTTATTTTTTGCTCACATAGGGGCCATGGATACCTGTGCTCGAACACTCATTGCGGTGGAGAAAATGATCAATGATGGTTCATACGAGGATTTTCTACAAAAGAGATATGATAAATGGACACAAAATAAAGAATTAATGACTTCTTCTTCTTTGGAGAGCATTTATAACTCAGTTAAATCAGAAAATATTAACCCCCAACCCCAGTCGGGAAGACAAGAATATCTTGAAAATCTTTTAAACTCTTTTATTGAGTAAGTAATGGCTGTAAAAAAATTTTTATTTGACTTAGGTAATGTATTTTTTGATTGGAGCCCAGAGCGAGTTCTAAAACCTATGTTTGGTGATGATGAAAAAATGAAATTCTTTATTAATAATGTTTCTTTCCCACTCTTAGATGGTAGATGTGATGCTGGGGTAAAAATAGAGGTAGCAGTTAAAGATGCTATTGAAAAATTTCCAGAGTTTGAAAAAGAAATAAAATTATACTATCCCAATCATCGTAATATGGTTGGTGGTTTCTTTCAAAAGACAGTGGATATTTTTTACAAAATAAAACAACTTAATTATCCTTGCTATATTCTTTCAAACTGGTCTGCTGAAACTTACGAGGGTATGGAAGATCAATACCCTTTCCTAAAAGATTTTGATGGTAAAATAATTTCAGGAAGAGACTCATTAATTAAACCTGATCCTGCCATTTATGAATTAGCCATAACTCGATTTAATTTAACCCCAGAGGAGACGCTTTTTATAGATGACCGTCTTGATAACATTCAAGCAGCACAAAATTTAAATTTTCAGACTATTCATTTGACAGATCCCCTCTTAATTCAGGACTTAATAGAGCCTTATATTAATTAGTGTTTAAATTAGATAATAAGCTTGGGCTAGGTTTAGCGGCTTTAGGTAGACCAGGTTACATTAACCTTGGCCATCATCAAAGTATAGGTGAAGACAAATCTAAAGAAGCCATGAAAAATCAATGCCATAGTGTCCTTGATCATGCTTATAATAAAGGTATTCGATATTTTGATGTTGCACGAGTTTATGGGGAGTCAGAAGAATTTTTGTCCTCTTGGATTAGAAAGCAAAATCAATTTTCAGGGTTTGTTGGTTCAAAATGGGGCTACGAATATTTAGCCGAATGGAGTGTGGACACAGACCGGCATGAACGCAAAGATCACTCTCACTCTTTTTTAAAAAAACAATGGGTAGAGACGAGGATGAATTTGGGTAAAAGTATTGATCTTTATCAAATTCATTCCGTGACTCCTGAAAGTGCTGTTTTAAAAGACAAAGACGTTATCCAAGAACTTCAAGCCATTAAAAAGGGCGGAGTGGATATAGGTATTTCCACTAGCGGTCCTCAACAAAAAGATACAATTACAGAATTATTAGAGATTAATAAGTCTGAAAAATTATTTACATTTATTCAATGTACGATCAATATTTTTGAACAATCGTGCATTGAAGTTTTAAAAATGGCATCGGATCAAGGAATAAATGTGATTGCCAAAGAAATTTTTGCAAACGGTAGACTAACAAATTTGAATAATAATCTTCATCAGGATAATTTTATTCAAATAACTAAAGAGGCCTCAAATCTAAATATAACAATTGAAGATCTAGCTTTGGTTTGGGTTTATCAATTACCATTCGTCAAAATTGTTTTGACAGGAGCTTCGACAATTGATCAATTAGACAAAAATTTAAACTCTCTTAATAAACTTGATATGGATATTCCTTCTCTCGATAATCTTCAATTATCTCAAACAGATTATTGGAGTACCAGAAAATCTTTATCTTGGAACTAATTAAAAATTTACCCAAGAAGAATTAGACGCATTCGAGGCAATCGATCTTTCAATAAATCTTATACCTTCTAATCCATCTTCTACTTTAGGAAAGAGGAATTTTTTAGGATCATAATTTCCATTGTTGAAATCAATGATAGCATCTGCAACTTCTGTATAAATATTTGCAAATCCCTCTAGGTAACCCTCAGGATGCCCAGGTGGAATTCTTGTTACATCGTTTGCTGATTGTAATGAGCCAGCTCCTCCACGAGTGATTTTTCTTTTTGCCTCACCAAATGGGGTGTAGTAAAGATAGTTAGGATCCTCTTGACACCACTCTAAACCCCCTTTGTCGCCATATATTCTGATCATTAAATGATTTTCATTTCCTGGTGCTACTTGAGAAGACCAAATCGTTCCTTTGGCACCCCCTTGAAAGCGAATTGAAATTTGAGCATTATCAT
>Ga0208880_1000043_pt1 | contig 23974 bp, 18 predicted proteins | sample Knorr_S23_td_Sur_FD_185606 | JGI IMG/M metagenome (GOLD analysis project Ga0208880, IMG submission 185606) | Marine microbial communities from Southern Atlantic Ocean transect - Knorr_S23_td_SurfaceB_ad_5m_LV_B (SPAdes) (version 2) | ecosystem: Environmental > Aquatic > Marine > Oceanic | place...
AAGGAACCGGCGCTTGCGGGGCGGCTTCTGTGGAGGGTGGGATTGCCCACCCTGCATGACAGGGTGGTTTTGGATTGAGGAAGGCCGTTCGGATTGTGCCTTTTTCAATGCTTCGTTAATCAGGCTCATAGTTTTTTCATTTCCTTTGCGGCCCGCCGCACGTCCCACCATGTGACCAGATCCTTGGTCTTGATAAAGGCGGACAGCATGGACTTGTCGCACAGGTTGTTTATCAGTCGCGGGATGCCCCCACTGTGTTTGTAGATCTTTTTCATGGCGGCCTTGGTGAATTCCGGCCGTCCATTTGCCCCGGCCATGATCAGGCGATAACGAATGTACTGTTCCATTTCATCCTGATTGAGGGGGCGCAGGTCATAATGGACGAGGATTCGCTGGCGTAACTGCCTCAAGCTCTTGTGCTGGAGCTTTTCCTTCAGCTCAGGTTGTCCAATGAGAATTATCTGGAGCAATTTCTGCGTATTGGTTTCAAGGTTGGACAGAAGCCGAATATGTTCAAGGGCCTGGAACGTCATGTTCTGGGATTCGTCGATGATCACCACGATGTCTTTCCCCTCTTCAATTTTTTTTAGCAGGTGGGCGTTTAATTGCTCCAGGCAGGCCTGCCTGGACTGCTTGACTTTCTCCACCCCGAGTTCTCTCAGAATCCCCTGCAGAAGTTGGGTTTCGGAAACCTTGGGATTGAGGATCAGGGCGGTTTCAATCGGCTTGTCGTCAATCTCCTCAAGCAAGTAGCGGCAGAGGGTCGTTTTTCCGCACCCCACCTCCCCAGTGAGGACGATGAATCCCTTCTTTTCAGCGATTCCGTACCGCAAATGCTGGATCGCTTCCTGATGAACGGGTGACAGGAAGAGAAAGTGTGGATCTGGAGTGATGTTGAAGGGGAATTCCTTCAGGCCGTAAAATTCCTTGTACATGGCGGTAGGTCAATGGCATCGGATCGTGGACCGGTCGGCAATGCTGGAATCATGTTTTTAGGTGACATTTACTCGGATTTAACTATTAGTCTGCACAATGCTGCGTTGGGCCTCAAGGATTCTTCTCGTACTTTTAATCGTTGCTTTGTCAGGGGTCACGACCGGGCTGGTGCTGGTTTGGACGCAGACCAAGCGCGAGTTTGTGGCGTTTGAAGAGCGCCGCCTGGACATGGAAACCCAGTTGGCCGAGCTCAAGCAGGAGCGCGAAGCCAAGGAGGCATATTTGCGGGCGTTCATCAATGAACCGGAGTTTGTCGAGCGGGTCATTCGGGACCGGATGGGCTATGTCGGACCCGGGGAAATCGTTTTTCGCTTTCAGAATCCCTGATTCCTGAGAAAATTGCTTTTCAAGCGTCCGACTCTTCCCAAGATGGCGGGACCATGAAGGAGTCGATCGAATCCATTAAGGAACTGTTTGAGAAGGCGGGGCAAGGACACGTCTTCCAACACTGGAGCCAACTCAATGAAGCGGAGCGTTCCCGTCTTAAGGAAGACGTCCGGTCCATTGACCTTGTCGAACTGCGGGACCTTGTTGACCATGTTATGGGCACCGAGCATCCGGAAGGAGTTTCCCTGGAAGGATTGGAGCCGGCCCCCTTCATCGCCCATCCGGCCAACGGAGGGAACGAAAGCCTGTGGGAAGAGGCCAGGGAAATTGGCGAGGAGGCCCTGCGGGCTGGCAAGGTTGCGGCTTTCACCGTGGCGGGTGGACAAGGGACGCGACTTGGGTATGATGGACCCAAGGGGACATTTCCGGTCACCCCTGTTAGCGAAAAGACCCTTTTTGAGGTGTTCGCCGCGAAGATTCGGGCCGCCGAGATCCGCTACGAGGTTCGCATTCCCTGGTTGATCATGACCAGCACGCTCAATCATGAGGCGACCCGGGAGGCCTTCGAAAAGGCTGGATTTTTTGGGCTCAATCGGGAACAGGTCATGTTCTTTTCCCAAGGGCGCATGCCGGCGGTTGATTTTGAGGGCAAAATCCTGATGGAAAGCCCCTTCTCGGTGGCCATGACTCCGGACGGCCATGGGGGGTCACTCAGGGCCTTGGTCCGCAGTGGAGCGATCGAGAAAATGAAGGCCTTGGGCATTGAAGCCATTAGCTATTTCCAAGTGGATAATCCATTGGTGCAGGTGATTGATCCGGCCTTTATCGGATTTCATCTGGAAAGTGAATCGGGCATGTCCAGCAAGATGATCCCGAAAGCTTACGCAGGGGAAAAGGTCGGGCATTTCTGCGTTCAGGAAGACCACATGTGTGTTGTCGAGTATTCGGACATGCCGATGTCGATGCAGGAAGAGCAGGATGATGCAGGAAACCTCAGGTTCATTGCCGGGAGCATCGCCATTCACATTCTGGATGTCGACTTTGTTGAAGAGTTGGGAGGAAGCAGTTCCGAAGTCGCCTTGCCGTTCCACAGGGCGGTCAAGAAAATCAAGACGATTGATTCACAGGGGAACCCGGTTTCACCTGTCGAGCCGAATGGGGTCAAGTTCGAGATGTTTGTCTTCGATGCCTTGCCGTTTGCCCGGAATCCGGTGGTCATCGAAACCTTGCGGGAGGATGATTTCAGTCCGGTCAAGAACGCCACCGGGGTGGATTCAGCCGATTCCTCCAAGGCGGACCAAATCCGCCAGTGGACCCGCTGGTTGAAGGCGGCGGGTGTCAATCTGGAGACGGACGAGACCGGCTTGCCGGATGTTGTCTTTGAGGTGAGCCCACTTTTTGCGGATTCCGAGAGCGCATTTTCGAAACGGTGGCTTGCATTGCCAGAAAAGCCTACCATCACGGAAGGAACCATTTTACTTTAATTTCAGATATTGAATAGAGACATGAGTATGATCGACGCAATCAAGCAGGCCGGAACGGACGGCAAGCTCCTTGAGACAAGTGTTAAGAACCTGACAGACTGGGTGGCAGGCGGCTTTTTGCCGGAATGGGCTGTACAAAGCATCGAGGAATTGGTGAATGAATCCCAATGGGATGAGCTCAACGATCGCTTTTACCAGTTTCTAGCCTTCGGAACAGGTGGAATGCGTAACCGGACCATTGGACGCTACGTGACATCCTCCGAAAAAGGCACGCCCGGCCCGCAGGGTACTCCCGAGCATGCCGCGGTCGGCACGGCCGTGCTGAATGATTTCAATATCGTCCGGGCCACCATCGGGTTGTTCAACTACTGTCACCGGTATTTGGACGGCAAAGGAACCCCCCGGTTGGTCATCGCTCACGATGTCAGGCATTTCAGCCGCTATTTTTGCGAGCTGACAGCATCAACGTGGAGCAAGCTGGGTGGGGAAGCGCTGATCTTCGACGGTCCGCGGTCAACCCCGCAATTGAGCTTCACGGTCCGTGAGCAGAAAGCCACGGCAGGAATCGTGATCACAGCCAGCCACAACCCGTATCACGACAACGGTTACAAGGTGTACTTTGAGGACGGTGCCCAGGTTGTTTACCCGCACGCTGAGGGGATCATTCACGAGGTTTATCAGGTCAAGATCGAGGATACCCCCGCGTATTTTGATTTGGACCTGAGCAAGGTGAAGGTGCTCGGTGAAGCAGAAGATGCGGCCTACATGGAAGCCCTGAAGGAAAACCTTCTTGATGCATCCGTTTTTGAGAAGGCGTCCCCGCGGATCGTGTTCAGCCCGATCCATGGAACAGGAGGCATATCTGCCCCCGTTGCGCTGGCGGAGTTTGGCCTGAAGGTTGATACTGTGCCGGAACAAATGGTTCAGGACTGCCGCTTTCCCAGTGTGAAGTCGCCGAATCCCGAGAACGCAGAGGCCTTGAGCATGGCGATTGAGCGGGCCAAGGAAAGCGGTGCCGAGATCGTCATGGCGACTGATCCGGATGCCGACCGGATGGGCGTGGCCGTGCGCAATGAAGACGATGAAATGGTGTTGCTGTCCGGCAACATGATTGGCTCTCTGCTGGCTGCCTTTCGCATTGAGAAGATGAAGGAATTGGGATTGCTTCCGCAGGAAGGGACTCAGTCTGCCGCTCTTATCAAAACCTTTGTCACCACGCCCCTGCAGGCAGCCATTGCCCGGAAGAACGGACTCAAGGTCATCGACACCCTGACTGGATTCAAATGGATTGGTGAAAAGTTGAAGGGCTACGAGCAGGAACTTCTGGAGAAACTTCGTGAAGAAGGTGCAGAGGTTTCCGAATATGATGCCATTCCATTGGAGCAACGCCGGGAAGGCCTTCTGAAACACAGCACGTTTTATGTGTTCGGGGGCGAGGAGAGCTATGGCTATCTCGCATCCGATCGCCTGCGGGACAAGGATGCCAACGCGGCTGTCCTGATGTTCGCAGAAATGGCCGCTTCCCTGGAAGTTTCCGGAAAGACGATCCTGGAGTACCTTGACGAAGTTTACCTGCGCTATGGGTACTATCTCGAAGAGGTGATCAATATCTACTATGAAGGGGCCTCCGGTGCGGCAAAAATCGCCAGAATTCTGGAGTCCTATCGCAAGGATCCCCCGAAGGAGATCGCCGGCCATGCTGTTGTTGGTTGGAAAGACTTTGGGGTGCACACCTTGCACGATGCTGACGGGAAGGAGATTCCGAAACAGGATTTCTATTTCCTCGAACTGGATAACGGGTACAGCTATGCGGCCCGCGGAAGCGGCACGGAACCGAAAATCAAGTTCTACATATTCGCCCGTGAGGACGTGAGCGAACCGGGAGAACTCGGGGCTGCCAAGGAAAAGGCGGCTGAGCAATTGGCTGTCATCAAGCAAGCGATTGAGGCCGATGCCAGAAGCAGGGCGGGGGAATGAGCGATTCCAAGGAATTTGCCCTTCCGTTGTTGTCCCTGGTTGATTCCGCCAAGATCGATTTGAACCAGCCGCTCCCGGATGAACTGGGGGAGCAACTCGGTCTTTATCTGGAAGGGCAATTCGGGATCAAGTCCCTTTCAACAAAGTTGGTATTGTTGGGGGATCAGCCGTATCTGGTTCTATTCGGCGTGGAAACGGAATGCCTGCCAGCGCTCTGCTCGCTTGTCGATGTTCAGCGGACGCAGTTATTCAAGTACGAGCGCGAGGACGACGAAACGGTTACCCTGACCCCTCTCAATGTGAAGATTTGAGGTGAGCCGGACGGGTTTGCCTGTCAGGCCAGCTTGATCAGCTCACGTGTCTCAGGAACATCCCGGATGATTTGGTCCGGATCTGGTCCAACTCCAATATAACGGAGATTTGGGATATCCTGCGGCCACTTGGTCTCCTCTCCAAAGGCAATCTCCAAGGTGGCTTTCATCATGTTGGCGACGTAGCGCTTGGCGTTGATGGGCAAGTTGTCGAAGGACCGGACTTTTGAAATGTCCTCTTCCCATCCCGGCAGCTGGATGTAAACCGGCTTCAACGAGCGATGCGTATCCATGTCACGGGGAACATGCTTGATCACATCACCTTTCGGAGTGCGGTAACCGGTGCAAATCAGAAGCTCTCCGCCAGGTTGCCAATCTCCCTCATATGTCAGGGCATCGATCTTGTTGATGCAAAGATCCTGACAACCTCCATAGCGGATGGCATCACCTTTTTCCACCGCATCAAACCAGCCGACCATGCGCTGGCGTCCGGTGGTCACGCCAAACTCAAGCTTGGCCAGTTTTTTACCCAGCGGATGCTCAGCTGGAAACTCACAGAGGAAAATGTGGGTACCGACCTTGGTGTCGTAGGCCTTGCAGACGCCCAGTGTGTGGGCCGGTTGCAAAGGGGTCCCGGTACTGAGGAAGAACTCCGCTGGCAGGGTGTGGGAGGCGGTGACGTTTGGGGGGAATCCAAATCGCTTGTCCAACCAGAAGGCTTGGCCAAATTCCCCGATGATGTACTTGCCCGATTCCAGGGTGTCATGGATTTTCTCCCGAACGTCACCGATCTGGGCTTTCAATTGCGTTCCCGCGTTCCAGTAGGCGTCCACAATGGCGTCCATATTGAGCGAGTAGGGCTCAGTTCCGCGGAAGCGGTGGAAATCGAACTCCGCCTGGGCGAACAGGCCTTTATCGACCAGGCCTTGGTTGGCCCGCTTTTCAGCAGTGGTCAGGATTTCGAAAAAGTTGACGAATTTGTCCTCCGGAACCTGACACACGCTCCTGAGGGTCCTTACCGCACGGTCCAGACGTGCCACCATGCGCTCGGCGAAGGTTTCCCGGTCGAGCAGGAACTCATAATAGTAAATGGGGAAATGCGAAGTTTCATCCACGTACGCCGGGGAAATACCTCTTCCTGTTGAACCGCGTTTTTCCTGTCCCAGGATATTCACCCGGTACCACTCCCATCCCAGATCCAACAGCCGGTGGGAGATGTCGCTGACCATGGTGCGGTTATCAATCAGCAGTCGCGGGAGCACACTGAACCCTGCATCCTCAATGTAGGCGCCTTCCCACAGGAACTTGTGGGGATCGGCGACCACGCCGCTTCCAATTGCCAGACAGGGGACGCTTCGTTCAACAACCCCTGCCGGGAACAAATTCAGTTTGAGTCCTCCGCTGGTATGTCCGGAGTTCGCTCCTCCGTTGACCTTTACGACAATCTCCACCGGGTTGTCGGTTTTCGTCTCTGTCTGAAGTTCATGGATCAGCTCCGGGATCAGGCGTCCTTTGCCTTCGTCTCCCATGCTGATGCCGGTATCCAGTAAAATGCGACTCGCAAAAGGTGTAAGTGCCATCGGTAAAAATATCTGACAAAACCAACTGGCGTTGGTGTGGCAAGGTTATCTTTGTTTAATCGGATTTCCGCTCGGGAACAAACAATCGCCAACGGTTTTCCTCAAGGCCCTTCCTGTGGGACTCCTGTCTGGCCAGTTTAAAAAAGAGGTCGGACAAGCGATTGATGAACCGGAGGATGCTGGGATCCACCGGATCGAATTTGTGCAGCGTAACCAGACGCCGTTCTGCGCGACGAGCGATTGTCCGAATGACTTGGCAAAGGGCGCTGACTTGGTTGCCGCCGGGCAAAAGAAAGTACTCTGTTGAAGTCGGCAGGGTTTCCTCAATGGAATGCATCCACTCCTCGATATTCTGGGTGACCTCCTCAGGAAGGGGTAGAGCGGGTCTTCTTTCAGCATCGGAAGGGGTCGCTACATGCCCCATCAAATTCATCAGTTCCGTCTGGATTTGAACAAAATGCGGATCCCAATCGTGGGATTGGTCAAGTTGTGTTCTAAGCAGTCCGATAAAGCTGTTCAGTTCGTCCAGATCGCCCAGTGCCTCAATCCGTTTGTCGTCCTTGTCGACACGGCTGCCTCCGCCAATGCCTGTCCGGCCCTTGTCGCCAGCGCGGGTGGATATGTTGCCTTTTTTCATGTTAACTCCTGTTGCGGATCCAATTAATCAGAGAGGGGATTGTCTTGAATTGGTGGATGTCATCCCCGGCACGAACAATCCAAGCCGGGTTCTTCCCGTCGTCTTGGATGGACACAAGAAGAGATGCGCATGATTCATCCTGGGTCAACCCGTAACCGTAACGCTCGAATGCCCTCCGGGTCCAGAATGCAACCGGTCCCCCGCCATCCATGGTGAACTGCATGCACGGATCCTTGTGGACTTGAAAGGACCCGCTTGATGGATCCCAGTCCAAGTTCTCACTCCCGAAAGCGCGTGCCAATTCACCGTTTAGGGCCAGTTCCTCCGGCAAGCCCTGAATCAATTCGCCAGTTTTGGTGATAAGCCAAAGCCGGTCCGCGTGACGCAGCGCCAAATCAAGATCGTGGGTGCTCATCAACATGCCGATATTTTCCTGGTGAGACAGTTGCCGGAGCATTCGCATGAGCCCCACCTTCCGGGGGAGGTCGAGGTAGGCAGTGGGCTCGTCCAGGAGCATGATGTTCGCTTCCTGAGCCAGTGCCCGGGCAATCGAAACCTTCTGTCGTTCGCCATCACTCAATTCCGCAACCTGCCTTGCCTGCAGGTTTGTCGCGCCCACCACATCCAATGCCCAGCGAACACGATCAAGATCATGCTGGTCGAGGATTCCCAGCCAACCGGAGTAGGGATGCCGGCCAAGGGAGGCGAAACTGAAGCTGTCCATCATTCCGACAGGGGCGTTATCGGTGAAGACGATGCTGATCTGGCGGGCACGCTCTCTCGGGGAAATTGAATTGAAGGGCATCCCGTCGAGGCTAATTTCTCCCCGGATGGCTGGCTGAACACCTGACAAGGTGCGTATGAGGGTTGATTTTCCGGTCCCGTTTGGCCCCAGCAGGCAGATGAACTCCCCGCCTTGAATCTCCAGGCTGAGTTTGGAAAGGATCGTCTCCGTCTTGCCTTGATGGCTGTATCCCACGTCAAGCTTCTCGCAGGCGAGCTCTACGTTGTGACTCCGTGTATCCATTATCCAAATACACGTTTGAGGTTTCGTTGCCGGATCAGGGCCACGATGATCACGGGCGCTCCAATCAAGGCGGTGATGGCGTTCAGTGGCAGCGTTGCGTCCAGCCCGGGGGCCTTTGAGACGAGATCCGCGGAAAGGGAAAGGCCGGCTCCGACCAGGATTGTGGCCGGTACGAGGACAAGGTGCCTGCTGGTTTTAAACAAGTATCTGGACAGGTGCGGGGCCGCTATGCCAAGGAACCCGATGGGGCCGCAGAACCCGGTGACGGTTCCTGCCAGAATGGAAGCGGCCAGAAGGGAAAAGAAGCGGACCCGTCTGGTGTTCGTGCCAAGGCTCTCCGCGTAGTGCGAGCCAATGAGAAGGGCGTCAAGGGGCTTTAGGAAAAGGGCGGTCAGGCTCAATCCGCCGATGATCAGAATGGCGAACACCGGCATCTGTTGCCAGCTGACGTTGCCGTAGTTGCCGAATGACCAATTGAGAAAGGCTTGGAGCCGCTCGGCCATGCTGAAGAACATCAGGATGCTCACCATTGCCCCGACTGTGTAGCTGACCATCAGGCCAACGATCAGTAGGGACATGACGTCAACCCGCCGGGACAGGAAAAGAGCAATCAGGAGCGTCAGGAAAGCGCCACCTGTGGATCCAATGATGACGAGGGATTGTCCGGTCAAATTCAAATCCTGGGTGAGGCGGATACCGGTTGGGGCCAAGACCATCAGGACCAGCGCGACACCGAGACTGGCTCCGGAGTTTACCCCAAGGACAAACGGATCGGCCAGCGGATTGCGGAAAACCGTTTGCATGATCAGGCCGGCTGTTGCCAATGCCGAACCAGCGAGGAGGGCGGTGGCGATTCGCGGCAGGCGGAAGTCCGTGATAATTTGCTGGTGAACAGGAGAAATCCCATCACCTCCCAAAATTGCCTGAATGACTTTACCCGGTGAAAATGGCTGGCTTCCGAGGCAGGCACTGGTCAAAGCGATCCCGATGACAGAAAGGATCAGGATGGCGAAACGCATCCAGTGCCTTTTAATGTTGCCTGACTGATCTTGGATATTCACTTGGGATTATTTCAGGTGTTCATAATACTGAAAGGAAGTATCGGCCATGACCTCGGGATGGAAGATTTTTATGAGGTCGGAAAGCACCTCGTCCGCCCTGACAGTTCCCCGTTCCCAGAAGTTGTTGCCCCCGCTTTCCGTGATCTGGGAGGAATTGTTGAACACATTTTTGTTCTCGGCGGCCTTGAATTTCCCGAATCGCCTGTCGGCCGACACTAGCTGATCCATGCTCCTGTACCAACTGGGATTGATCCAGATGTCGGCGTCCGCCGAGCGAACGAAAACCCGCTCCAGGTCGAGGGGAATGCCTCCTGTTGTCGCGTCATCCGACCATGCGTATGTACCACCGGCATCATGAATGGCGGTTGCCATGTAGCTTTTTCCTCCCGGGACGTACCATGTCCCCGCATAAGGGGCTCCGCAGAAAACGGTTGGCTTGTCGGGAAGCTCTGCAACAAGCCCTTTTAGCCGTTCGTAATTTCCGGCAATTTCCTCAAACACGCGGTGGGCCAGCTTTTCCTTTCCGAGCAGCGCTCCGATGTACTTGATCCATTCGGCTCGAGCCAGCGGGTGTTGCTCCATCCAGGCGGAGCTCATGGCCACAGGTAATCCGGCCCGCTGCAATTGTGGATGCACGTCGAATGCGGATTCGCCCGAGGAAGTGGCTAGAATCAAGTCCGGCTGCAGCAGGATAACGTCTTCAACGTTGAGATTCTGCCCGTTGCTGACAACGGTCAGGTCCTTCGTTTCCATTCGCTTCCTGATGACGGGATGGCTGATTAGATCCTTGTCGGAGACTCCGACCAAGCGGTCCAGTGTGTCCAGCGCATCCATGAATCCGATAAAGGTGGTTGTCATGATGACGACTCTTTCAACCGGTGTGCGAACGATGGTTGTCCCCTTTGGCAAGTTGGGAACAGCCTGATCTTTTGGAATCAGTGCGTATTGGAAGCGTTCACCGGAGCCGCGGTGGATGTTCTTTACCGAAATCAACCGGTGGGTGGGGTAGTCCTCTATTTGGACGTTCTCAGCGTGGCCGAATTCCGTGGACGCCACCAAGGGTTGTGCCCATGCGAGGATGGCGCAGAGCAAAGCCAGGTGAACGGTATGGAAATTGGGAAGCATGAATGAAGCGAGTGCCTGCCGGTTTACGGCAGACACCCATTTTATGGTTAGAAATGGTAACGAAGTCCAACCTGAAGGTTGAATCCAGAGGAATTGAATCCACGAATTTCCTGGTAATCCTTGTCCAGAAGATTGTTCAGGTCGAGGGAGACCGTGACATCTTCTGACACCGCGTAGCGTAGCCCCGCATTGAGGGTGGCGTAGTCGGGCAGCTGTGTTGCGTCATTTCGCAAGTCAAAGCGCTTGCCCACGTAATTCACTGAGCCGCGAAGGGTGAGCTTGTTCTCCAGTGTCTGCCAGACTGCAATGAGATTGGCCATATGCCTTGGAACTCGCTCGCCGGTGGAGTCATCTCCGTATTCAGCGTCAGCGTATGTGTAGTTTGCCTTCAGTTTGAGGCCATTTGAGACATTCCAAAGGATGGAACTTTCCACGCCTTCGCTTTTGTATGATTCCTCGTTGAAATAGGTCCATCCATTCCAGCTGAAATTAATTTTGTCATCAATGTCATACCCGAAAATGGACACATCCCATATCAGGCGGTTTTCCAGCAAGGCCACCTCGATGCCGAGATCCCATCCTTCGCCTGTTTCCGCCATGAGATCCGGATTCCCATACACAGGATCCAGTGTCTGGAAAAATGTGGGAGCTTGGAAGGATGTTCCGTAAGAGGCATGAATTCTCGCTGATGTATCAGCCAGTTGGTAGCTTAAGGTCGTGCGCCATGTTTCGTGATCCCCGTATGTGGAATTGTCATCGTACCGCGCGCCCAGGGTCCAATGGAATCCCGGCAGCAATTCAGCTGAGTTGTCCACGAAAATGGAGGTTTCATTCCAGTCCGAAACGGAGGTTTCATTCTCTTCTTTTTCATGCTCGATGCCCGCTATGATCTTCCAGTTTTCGGACACGGCTATCACATTGCGCCATTCCGCCTTCCGTCGGTTTCCCTTGGTCGCGTAAGCACCACCTGAGTCGCTGTTGCTTTTGTTGTGCACCTTGGTATATCCGATATTCAGCTTTGCCTGCCATGATTCGGAAATCTCCACGTTGGCACCCACAGCAGCAAAAACCTGTTCCGACTCAGCCAGGCCTGTGGGATCAAGGTTGCCGGGGTACGATGAGTCATATTCCGATTCGGTATTAATGTAGTGAGCGGTTAGATACAGATTGGCTTTCTCGGTGATCTGGTAAGACGCCTTGCCCCTGAGGCTCGTGTTCTCGTATCCATCGTCTTCATCATCTGTGTCTTGCGAGGAAAACCCGTCGCTCTTGGAGTGATTTATCGTGGCGGAAGCGCTTAGGTTTCCTTTCTTCACGGCGCTATGCAATGAAGCGAGCCGGGTGTTCCAACTCCCGTAGCCAATCATGGCGTCTCCTTCGGTTCCGTCTTCCGCGAGTTCCCTGCTGGTGATTTCGATCACGCCCCCAAGCGCGCTGGCACCGTAGAGTGAGCTTTGGGGGCCCTTCAGGACCTCAATCCGCTCAATCGAGTTCGTGAACAGGAAACCGGGGTTGATCATGGTGCCATCGGCTGGATGGCTGACTTCGATGCCGTCCAGTAGCACAACCGGCCGGTTTTGGTTGAGTCCCCGGGTGGTCATGCCGAAGACGGCGCCGGGTCCGCCGTTGTTTCGCAGGCTGACCCCGGGAAGTTCCCTCAGGGAATCCAGCACATAGGGACTGGTGCCAAGCTCCAGGTCTTCCCGCTGAATGACGTTAACAACGCTGCCCACTTCAGATCTTGGGACAGCGTATCGGTTTGCCGTGACGACAAAGTCGTCGAGTTGATGGATTGCCTCCTCCTGAATTCGCGCAGCGAGGGGATTGCCGGAAAGGGCCAGGAAGCCCGATATGGCAAGCGTTATAGGCTTTATGATGGATTGTTTAGTATTTGTCATTTGTTGTTTGATCTTGCTCCTGCAGTCCGGTTGAACACCGGCAGCAGGGATCAAACATGAAGTCGCGCTTCCCTTTGGGCTGGCGACTTGCCTGTAGCAATCCAATACTGACTATGGCGTCCTGTTCGGGCGACAGGATCATCCGGATCAAGATCCCCGGATGGATAGTCTTTGCAGACCAGTGTTCGGACTTCAGGTACCGGGCGAGGCCCGTCCTGTTACCGTAGCGCGACTGTCGCCGAATTTCACGGCGTTTCCTGACTCTGCAAATGAGGGTTTGTTTAAGAACTCCTGGAGAGCGAGCCTCCCCGGGTTTGTTGAGGGAGAAAAAGAAGCGTGGCTGAGGCAAGCCAATTATGGCTGCCGCTTCTTCGAGGAGCTCTTATAAGGAAAATTAACCGGACTTATTCAAGTTCCTGTTCGCTGAGGGATTCACTTGGTTGCTTTGACCAACTTGGGAGTGATGAACGAAACGATGCTGGCCGATTGCGGACCAACGCCATGCCATGCATCTTCCGGGAACCGCAGCTGAACGTAGGCACAGGTGGGAACGTTCACGATGTGCCGGTCACCCATTTCATTACAGAAATCGGTCATGCCCGGATTGTGACCGATGATGACGACGTCATTCAATTGATCACTGAGTGAGCGAACCCATCTCAGCAAGTCCCGACTGCTGAATGTATAAAGATTTTGATCAAGTTCCCAGCGAATGTTGTGATCCGGTAGTGAGGCGGCGATACCCTCAATGGTGGATTGGGCCCGCTGGGCGGTGCTGCAAAAGACGTGTTCAAAGGAGCAACCCTCATTCAGGATCGGTTGTGCCATAATCCGGCAGGCCTTGTGACCGCGTGCGTTGAGCGGGCGGTCGGCATCGGACAAGAAGGATTCGGCCCAGCTGGATTTGGCATGCCGGATCAAATGGAGTGTTTTCATACCTGCACCTTACGGGAATGTTACCTGAATACCAGCCGGATCGAAACATGAAATGCGTTGCCTTGAGAGGGGATGTCACTATGATCGTTTCCAACAGTTCTTGAACGAAGCCCGATTATGAACCACCCGAAAGTTTTCTTTGGCCTCTCAGTGTTAATGTGCGTATCGGCAATGAGTGCCCAGACCCTTGAGGAGGCGGTTAACCTTTTCATGAGGAGCCCCAAGTGCAGCCGCTTTGAGCTTTCCCCTGATGGGAGTCATGTAGCCATGATCTACCATGAAAAGAACACCAATTACATTGCCACGTTCGATTTGATGACCCGTCAACAGCGGGCGGCCAAGGGCGTCTCTGGCCAGAATATCCGATCCTACCATTGGGTTGACGGTGATAACATTCTCCTGTCCGCGGACATCTGGAACATCTATTATCAAGGCATGTATGCCACGGATCAGGATCTCCGGCATTACAGGCTTTTGGGGGAACCGTATTTCGTAGACCAATTTGGTATTAATTTTTCACGGGATGCGCTTTACGTTTTGGATCCCTTGCCCAGCGTGCCGAATTTGGCCCTCCTTCGGGATGCGACCGACAACAAACGGTTTGCCAGTACTGTCTACTATGATTTTAGCCGCAACAGCTTGATCAGGCGTGAAAAGAACCGGGATAAAATTGTCGGGCACTGGTGCGACAACTCGGGAGTGATCCGGGTGATCCGGAAGCTGGGCAAACCGGGTAAATCGAACCTGTTCTACCGGTCCGGTGAAGATGCGTCATGGGAATCCTTGGATCTGCCAAGGAACCCGCACATCAAGGCCTACGACAGTGCCCAAAACAACCTGTTCATCGACTACATGGAGGGGGATGGGCGGCGGACATTCCAGATATTCAATATCAACAAGCAGGAACTGATTGGGAAACCCGTATCCCATCCGCAATTTGCCTGCTCTCCACGCGTCCTGAGGGACAAGCAATCCGGGGCGATCATCGGATTGCAATATGAACTCGATAAACCGAAGATATTCTACTTTGACAAAGGATACCGGGAAGCCCAGCAGGCCTTGCAGGAGCTGGCGCCAAATTCGGTTGTCCGGGTTTTGGGCAGTACGGTCACCGGTTCACTTTTGTTTGATGTGACATCGGACATCCTTCCGCAAACGGTATTTGAATTGAGCTCAACCGGGGACGTTAAGCTCAACCGGCTGATCAGTCGCTTTCCGTGGATAAAGAGGGAGGACTGCCAGAAAATGGAGCCGATCAAGTTTGAAGCCCGCGACGAGGAGACCATTCACGGCTATCTGACCCGCTCGCGAAGCAACCCGGATACGGCGGGCCCAACGGTTATGCTGATCCATGGGGGACCGAAAGTTCGCGACAGCTGGGGATTCAACTCCCTGGTCCAGTTTATCGCCTATCTTGGATACAATGTTATTCAGGTGAACTACAGAGGATCCAGTGGATTCAACCGCGGGTATTCAATTGGTAAATACACGAGAATATGCACCGCGTCGTTCGAGGATGTTGCGGATGCCGCCCGATGGGCGATTGAACAAGGCATTGCCGACCCGGACCGGATTGCCATCATGGGAGGCAGTTTCGGGGGCTATGCCGCTCTGGCTGGTGCCGCATTTGAGCCGGATCTTTACAAGGTGGCCATTGGTTATGCCGGAGTCTATCACTTTGACCGGCAGTTGAAGGAATATTACCGGGATGATAATGAAGTGCGCACATGGTTGACGCCAATGATCGGGGCTATTGAGAAATCCCCTGACCTTTACCAGGAGCTCTCGCCGGTGAACTACGCTGACCAGATCAAGGCGAAGGTGCTTTTACTGCACGGGGGAGCTGACAACATCGTCTCCTCAAAGCAAAGCAAGCTCATGGGAAAGGCATTGAAGGAAGCGGGTGTCGAGCACGAGATGCACATTTCCAGTTGGGGGGTTCATGGGTTCTACAATGAGACCTCACGTAAAAAGTTTGGCACGAGGGTAGGGCAGTTCCTGCTGGATAATCTTTGAGAAGGGATGTCTTTCGATCGAACGCTTCCTCTCAAAGAGCCCCTGTGATTCAAGCCAACGGGGCCGCTGCCGAAGCCTACTGCACCCTCAGGGCGACCATGGGATCCAGCTTGGCAGCGCGGCGCGCGGGTAACCCGTTTGCCACGAGGGAGACAATCAGGAGGATCAGGATTGAGGCGCCCAGACTGTAATACTCGACCTGAACGTTGTCGAAAACTTTCAAGAGAAGCTGGTTGAGTCCCAGTGACAGGATGGTGCCAATGGAGATACCGATCGCAGCGTTTTGGATACCTCGCTTGAGGATGATCCACCGTACATTGGCCGGGGTGGCGCCAAGGGCCATGCGGATTCCGATTTCGGTCACGCGTTGGCTGACGGAATACTGGATAATGCCATAAACGCCGGCCGCTGAAAGGATGAGTGCCATGCCCCCGAAAGTGGAAAACAGGTTCAGGAAAAACCGGAAGTAGAAGAAGGTGTCGTGCACATGTTCCTCAAAGGTCTTGGCCTCCGTGAAAGCAATGTTTGGATCCAGCATGGAAATCACTCGCTGGACTTCCGGTATCAAGGCATGGGGATTGCCTTCGGTCCGGACAAAGATCTTTTGATCACCCCACAGGCCTTGTCCCTGCGCACGGTAAAAGCCCGCGCCATCGTCCTCCTCATTGAAAAGGCCATCCATTTTCAGGTCAGGAACAACACCAATCACCCGGTGGACGCGTTCCTCCTCCGACAGGTTGCCGACATCGGACGTGTAGAAAATCTTCCCAATGGGATTCTCCTGCGGCCAGAAGCGTTCCGCCATGACTGTGTTAATGATGGCGACCGGTTGGTTGCCTTTGACATCGCCGTTGTCAAAGTCGCGCCCACTGAGGATGTTCACACCAATCATGTCAAAGTAACCGGGTGCAACGACGTCAAACCGGACAACCGGATAATCCTCCTCGGTGGCGTATTCCGTTCCCTCGATGCGAATCGGATCCGTCATCCCGAAAATGGTCGGGGGATTGAATCCCAGACCGACCTTGTCCGCTCCGGGAATGGTTTTCAAATTCCGGTGCAGGTTTTCCCAGAAGCGGATTTGCTCTTCCTCGGTGGAATAACTTTGGCTGTCTATGGCGAGGCTGCCGATGAGCAAGCCCTCTTCCTCGAACGGATATTCCACCGTGCCGATCATGATGATGGCGAAAATCAGGCGGCCTGCGCCGGCCAGCAGGGCCAGCGAAAAGGCCAACTGGATAATAGAGCTGATCGAGCTCACCCGGCTCAGTCGCTTGCTTGAGCCGGTTCTTTGAGAGTCGTTCAAGAGAGCTCCGATATTTGGACGGGAGGCCCGCCATGCTGGCAGGAATCCGGACACCAGAACGGCGATGATCATAAGCCCCACGGCAACAAGGATTGATACGGGATCCAGACGGAACTCCATGAAGGCGGGTGGGTTGAAGCGAAATTGTGAGAGGTGAGCCCAAAGCATCCCAAGGGCGCGCCATGCAATGAGGATTCCCAAAGCCGTACCCAGCATACCGTAGAGAAGCGCTTCCAGAAGAATCTGGGAGACAATACGCATCCGGTTGGCTCCAAGAGCGCTGCGAATAGCCAGTTCATTGCTGCGGGCTGCCATGCGGGCGGTTAGTAGGCTCGAGACATTCGTGCAGGCGATCAACAGGACCAGGAAGGTTGAACCGAACATCGTCCACATCATGACCCTCAGGGCGTTGTTGATAAAAAGGCTGAACAAGGGCCGCAACTCCGGTTTGGTCGGAGTCTTCTCGATATCGCCCTTTGCTTCGTCAATGCGGTCGAAAATGAGTTCATACTCGGCTTGGGCATCCTGCAGGGTTCGCCCCTTCTTCAGCCGCCCCATCAAGGTGACGTAATCAATCCAACCCGTTTGCTCGAACAGGTTTTCCGGTATGAGGGGCATCCACACCTCCGCTCCGCCCGTCGGATAATCATACCCCTTTGGCATCACCCCCACGATTGTGTAGGGCTTACCCTCCGCTATGCACTCCTTGCCAACAATCTCAGGATCCGAGCCAAAGTGCTCCCGCCATGTCTTGTAGGCCAGTATCAGCACCGGCCCCGCTCCCGGGCGGGCATCCTCCTCATTAAAGACACGGCCCAGCAGTGGTGCCTGGGGCAAAATTTCAAATATGCCCGGGGAAACGTACATGCCCCCCATCCAATGCGGGTGCCCCGGCAACCCCACCGTCACGCCGTCCCCAACCAGTGCGCTCAAATGTTCCAGACTGGTTTGCTGGTCACGGATTTCCCGGTATTCATCCAGTTTGATGGGATCGAAGTTGTTGCTCTCCAAGCGCGACAAATCACGGCGAAAAACCGTGATGATCGTTTCCTGGTCCTTGAACGGAAGCCCTCTTCCCACCACCGCGTAGGTGATGCTGAACATGAAGGTGCTCAGGCCAATCCCCGCCGCCAGGCAGAATACCGCCAGCGCGGTTGCCGTCGGTGTCCGCCGGATCAGGCGTAGCCCGAATCTTAAATCCTGTAGTATGTTCATTATATAGTCGTTTTCCTTTTGGCGTCTAGTGAGGCGCTACGCCTCATCTAACGGCAACTAGCGTCTCGTCTGGTATTCGTATTCCTCTTGAAATGGGTTACAACTTTGTGCGAAAAGATGCAATTTTGAAATAAGGGGCTGTTCCTGCATGGTGGGAAAAGGGAAGGGCTTTTAATGGGCGTAGGGAATGTAAAATTAAGGTGTTTTGAAGAAAATTTAATTAGTTGAGCTTATTTTGTTGAAAAACCCTATAAGTTTTTCAAATGTGCCGCCCGTTCACTCAAAAAATGAGTGAATCTCTCTTATCAAAATCCCATCGGAGTGAATCGACAGCCGGCGGAATTCTTAAATTCGAAAATTATACTAATGGAACAGACAGTAACAACGAGCGGGTCAGAAGACGCAACGGCCCCGAGCGGATCATCATCGCCCTGGCGCGGGTTCTCTCGTGGGCAGTGGCAGGACGCCATTGATGTGCGCGATTTTATCCAGCAAAACTACACCCCGTACGAGGGCAGGGACGATTTCCTGGTTGGGCCGACCAAGCGGACAGAGCGACTGTGGGAGCAGTTGCTGGAACTGTTGGAGCAGGAAAAGGCCGCTGGAGGCGTCCTGGATGCCGACACCAAGGTGGTTGGCAAAGTCGATTCACATGGGGCGGGCTACATTAACCAGGATCTTGAGCAGATAGTTGGCTTGCAGACGGACGCTCCCCTGAAGCGGGCGATGCTGCCGTACGGGGGCTTGCGAATTGCCGCCAAGGCCCTGCAGGCGCACGGCCGTGAAATGGATCCGGAAACGGTCAAAATTTTCCAGAAACACCGGAAGACCCACAACGATGGCGTATTTGATGGCTACACCGATGACATTCGGGCAGCGCGCTCGGCCGGAATCGTGACGGGACTTCCTGACGGATATGGCCGTGGCCGTATCATCGGCGACTATCGCCGGGTTGCCTTGTATGGTGTGGACCGTCTGATCGCGGACAAGAAGTCCGTACTTGTTGAGACCCAGAATGAGCCCTTCAGTGAAAAGTGGCTTCGTCAGCGGGAGGAAACCAATGACCAGATCCGCGCCCTTGAGGCTTTGAAGCGTATGGCTTCCGCCTATGGGTTTGATATCTCCGGGCCGGCCCGCAACGGGCGGGAAGCTGTCCAGTGGACTTACTTCTCCTACCTTGGCGCCGTCAAGGAACAGAACGGTGCGGCCATGTCCTTTGGCCGGACGGTGACCTTTTTCGATGTTTACTTCGAACGTGATATTGCTGAGGGGACCATCACTGAGGAGGAAATTCAGGAAATCATCGACCATCTGGTCATGAAGATGCGGATTGTCCGCTTTATCCGGACCGCTGATTATGATGAGTTGTTCTCCGGTGACCCGACATGGGTGACTGAGTCAATTGGCGGCATGGGCGAAGACGGCCGTACCCTGGTGACCAAGAGCAGCTTCCGGATTTTGCATACCCTCTACAATCTCGGACCAGCACCGGAGCCGAACCTGACGGTCCTGTGGGCGGATGCCATGCCCAAGGGATTCAAGGATTTCTGTGCCAAGGTTTCCATTGAGACCAGCTCCATCCAGTATGAGAACGACGACTTGATGCGTCCGTACTGGGGGGATGACTACGGGATTGCCTGCTGTGTGTCGGCTATGCGGATTGGCAAGCAGATGCAGTTCTTCGGAGCCCGGGCCAATTTGGCCAAGGCGCTCCTCTACGCCATCAACGGTGGCCGTGATGAAAAGAGCGGCAAGCAGATCGCACCGGCCATGGAAGCCTTCACAGGTGATTACCTTGATTATGCGGACGTGGTGGAACGCTTTGACAAGATGATGGACTGGCTGGCCGAGACTTACGTCAAGGCACTGAACATCATTCACTACATGCACGACCGGTACTGCCCGGAGCACTTGATGATGGCCTTGCATGACAAGGACATTCTCCGGACGATGGCATGCGGTATCGCCGGTCTGTCGGTCGTCACGGATTCCCTCTCGGCAATCAAGAACGCCAAGGTCAAGGTCATCCGCAACGAGGAGGGCCTTGCCGTTGATTACGAAGTGGAAGGGGATTACCCTGCCTACGGAAACAACAACGACGAGGCTGACGGTATCGCTACCGGTCTGGTTGAGCAATTCATGAACAAGTTGCGCAAGCAGCCCACCTATCGTGACTCAGTGCCGACCCAGTCTATCCTGACCATCACGTCGAACGTCGTGTACGGCAAGAAGACCGGCCCGACACCGGATGGCAGAAAAGCCAACGAGCCGTTTGCCCCGGGTGCAAACCCAATGCACGGCCGTGACAGTGAGGGAGCCGTCGCTTCCATGGCTTCGGTGGCCAAACTGCCGTACGAGCAAAGCCAGGACGGAATCTCCTACACGTTCTCGATCATTCCACGCGCCCTCGGGCGAACCGACGAGGACCGGGTCGACAACATGGTGGACCTGCTGGACGGGTACTTCACAGCCGGCGGTCACCACATCAACATCAATGTTTTTGCACGGCGCACGCTTCGTGACGCGATGGAGCACCCGGAGAAATATCCCCAGTTGACCGTACGGGTTTCGGGGTACGCTGTTAATTTCGTGAAGCTGACCCGCGAGCAGCAGATCGACCTCATCAATCGCACGTTCCACGGCTCCTTCTAGGAGCCGATGGATCAACGTATTGAAATCTTGGATACATGAGCAGTTGTTGCGAATGCGAACTGGCGGCTGCGTCCTCACCCGTTGGAGCGCTGCCCGGTCCGGACACTCCCGGAGTCGTCGAGGCTGTCGAGACCTGCGGGGCGGTGGACGGCCCCGGTATCCGCTACGTGGTCTTTACCAAGGGTTGTCCGTTGCGGTGCCAGTATTGTCACAATCCGGAGACGCAGGGCCCTGCCATCGGTGACCAGAAGACCGCGGCGGAAGTCCTCAAGGACGTCGCCCGTTACAAGGCCTTCCTGAAGCGCGGTGGTTTGACGGTTAGTGGCGGCGAACCGCTTCTGCAGCCGGACTTTGTTCATGCGGTCATGCGCGGTGCCAAGGAGCTTGGCCTGCACACCGCACTGGATACCTCAGGTTTTCTGGGGGCGCGAGCCAGTGATGAACTGCTGGACGTTACCGACCTCGTCTTGCTGGACATCAAAAGCGGTGTTGCCGAAACCTACAAGGAGGTGACGGGTGTACGGCTTGCCCCGACCCTGGACTTTGCCCGCCGGCTGTCTGACCGGGGTAACAAGATGTGGATACGTTTTGTGCTGGTTCCCGGACTGACCGACGGAGAGGACAATATCGAATCGGTAGCGCGCTTTGTCGCTACCTTGGATCACGTGGACCGGGTAGAGGTCCTTCCCTTTCACAAGATGGGGGAAAACAAATACGAAAAGGCTGAGAAGGGCTACAATCTGGCCGATACGGAAACGCCCACCGATGAAGAGATTGAACGGGCGCGCGCGATCTTCGCGCGACATGGGGTGGAAGCCCTCTAACAAGGAGAAGGAAATTATGTGGAAAAACAAGAATCGCTGGCTCATCGCCGCTTCGGCAGTGGGCGTTCACGTGTCCATTGGCTCCATATACGCATACAGCGCATGGAAGATGCCCTTGGAAAACATGTTTGGCTGGTCACCCAGCGCGACAACCGGTGCGTTCAGTCTGGCCATCTTCTTTCTTGGTCTTTCAGCGGCCTTCCTTGGACGATTCATTGAGAAGAAGGGCCCGTCAAAGGGTGGCTTGCTTTCAGCGGTTTTCTTTTGCCTTGGACTGGTTGGATCAGGCGTGGCCTGTTTGATGCAGAGCCTTCCCCTGTTTTATCTCTGTTTCGGTGTGATCAGCGGTATCGGCCTCGGAGTGGGGTACATTTCTCCGGTTTCGACGCTGGTCAAGTGGTTCCCGGACCGCCGTGGACTGGCTACCGGACTGGCCATCATGGGATTCGGATTCGGTGGGCTCATTTGCGCCAAGCTGATTGATGCGCTGGTTCCGGTTGAAGCCGAAGTGACCATTCCCAAAATGGTGTCAGCCGAGTTCATGGGCGCTGGCGAAGGGGAAGGCATCGTCGAGCTCAGCAAGCAGGCCTTTGTTGATTTGTATCTGAATGATCATGACAAGGCTGAGTCCATCATGGCCTTGGTTCCGGAGGATGACGCCAGTGACACCAACAAGGTTCTTATTTACAGCAGAAAGGATATTGCCTTTGCCTTCATGATCCTGGGGTTGATTTATGCTTTGGTGATGGTGCCCTCCGCCCTCTATATAGCCCCGCCCAGCAAGGAATGGCTGGATGCGTATATGCAGGGTCGACGGGAATCGGCAAAGAAAGCGGTCGCCAACAACGAACTGACCGCCAGGCAGGCTCTGCGCACTTACGGATTCTACGGCCTCTGGCTGATGCTTTTCATCAACGTGTCCTGCGGAATCGCCGTTATCGCTACGGCGAAGAAAATGGGATACGAGATGGTTCACCTGTCGGTGGGCATGTCCACCATCCTGGTGATGGGGATTTCCCTGTTCAATGGACTGGGACGCATCTTCTGGGCTTCCTTGTCGGATTACATCGGCAGGGCCAACACCTACATTGCCTTCTTCGCCTTGCAGATTGCCGCCTTCCCCTTGTTGGCCAACATCACCGGTGCACCCATGCTATTCATGGTGGTGACTTTTGTCATCCTGACTTGCTACGGTGGCGGGTTTGCTTCCATTCCGGCTTACATTAGTGATTTGTTCGGTGTGAAGGAAATGCCGACCATTCACGGGTACATACTTACCGCGTGGTCGCTGGCCGGCGTGGTGGGGCCCATGATCAACGCCTTCGTTTACGAGCGGACGCAGAGTTACACCATCAGCCTCTACATTTTTGGCAGCGCCTTCATTGTCGCTCTGGTTATCGCCATCCTGATGAAGTTTGAGATCAAGCGCCTGCATCGCCACTTCTCGGACGCCGAGGTCGATGCCGCAAGGCCTTACTTGCACGACGTGTGAGTGTAGGCCGGTTGTGCCGAGTCTATCTAATATAAATCGCAGGCTCGACGAAGAGCGACGGGTTTTCGGCATTCTCCTTGAAGGCTTTCTGAAGCGCCTCAGTCGTGACGAGGTCTTCCCCGACCAGGTCCGGATTCAGGTAATACGTGAGAAGCTTCCCGTCCTGGATCTCGTATTTTACCACGATGTATGGTTTGGGCTTCTTCTTGTCCTTGTCCTTCTTGGGATGCCGTGCCTCGTCGACTTTCGGAAGTAATTCCAGTTGAGTGCAGTCCACTCCGGCCACCCGGATTGGATAAGCACGGAAGTACTGCGGGCGACGTCCATGGTCGACAATCATGTAGGCCTGTTCACCGAATGGGTAGATGGTGATTTGCCCCGCTTTGGGGCCAACCTCACCGTGCTCGTTGAGGGCCGTCCATGTGCCCAGGAGTGCCTTGTCGATAGCCAGCCCCTGTGGTTCGGACAGAGGCGCCTCGTGATGGCATGCCAATGTGAGCGTGAGACAACCAATGAGCCCGATAATACAGACGGTTTGGAATTCCTTCATAACAGATGGATTTATAACAGAAATTGGGTTAATTGTACAGATGGTTTCAAGGTCTGGCCAAGTGCGTGGAACAAATTTCTTTGACCTGGTCGATGTTCCTTGCCATGGGTTTGACCCTGATAATTTTGCACTAAATCGCACATAAACGACCTATGAAATTCATAAATTCAAGAATACTGCCGGTGCTGATACTGGCCTATACGTGGCTGCCTGTGATCGGAATGGAAGTAACGGTAAAGGGGCGGGACATTCTGTTGGACGGGGAGCGATATGTGATCAGGGGTGTTTGCTACCATCCAGTGCCGAAGGGGAGCAACAAACGGAGTTTTTGCTCACTGACGAAGGATCTTGCCCTGATGAAGGAACTGGGAGCGAACACGATCCGGGTGTATGAACCGATCACGGAGCGAGCGGTGCTGGATGAGATCCATTCAGCGGGGATCAAGGTGATTATCAGTATTGGGTACAATCAGGACGGGAAATTCGACATTTTGTCGGGAACCTTCATTGACTATGTTGACGCCTATAAGGATCACGAAGCGATCCTGCTGTGGGAGTTG
>Ga0208880_1000046_pt1 | contig 23397 bp, 26 predicted proteins | sample Knorr_S23_td_Sur_FD_185606 | JGI IMG/M metagenome (GOLD analysis project Ga0208880, IMG submission 185606) | Marine microbial communities from Southern Atlantic Ocean transect - Knorr_S23_td_SurfaceB_ad_5m_LV_B (SPAdes) (version 2) | ecosystem: Environmental > Aquatic > Marine > Oceanic | place...
ATTTATAGAAGGCTTCTAACAAACCAAACATGTCTTTACTTTCAAAAAAGTTATTTGAAAATTCAAAGTTTTTTATCCCTTTAAAATCTGATTTCCATTTTACTTTTTCAATATTTACAACTTCTGTTTCTTTTAAAGATATTTCTTTAACTATTTTATTAACTTCAAATTTCGACTCCACACCGTCATTAAAAATAATATTTAAATATTCCCCTTCAATTTTTGCCTCTTTGATCTCAACAGAATGATCCATTGATGAAGGGTCAAATAATCTTTGTTGAGTTCCTACATCTAAAAATTCTTTTTCACTAACTCTTTCTCTAAACCAAAATGGGTGTATCTCTTGGTTATGAATTCCGTTATCGAATAAAACTTTGTTATTAAGTACTTCAAATTTCATCTAGCCTATGAGGATTATTCAAAAATTATCTTTAATCAAGATAAATTAAATAGTATTTGTAAATTTTTATGATCAAAAATAAATTTAAAAATTATAATATTTTTTACAATTTCCTTAACAGTTTAGCAAAAAAGTTAACAAAATTTTATTATCAAAAACTTGATAAAAATTTTACAATTTACAATAAACAAAAAGGATCTGGGTATGATCCAGTTACAACATCTGATAGAGCTTTTGAAAAGTTTATTAGAGCAGAAATTCTTACTCGTTTTCCAAATCATCAAATAATTGGTGAGGAATATGGAAGCAGAAACGTCAAAAGTGATTACTCTTGGGTAATAGATCCAATCGATGGAACAAGATCTTATGTTGTTGGAAATCCTACTTGGAGTAATTTAATTTCATTAAATTATAAAGGTAAGCCTATGCTTGGTTTAGCCAACTTTCCAAAATTAAACAGATATTACATAAATAAAAATAATAAAGAAGCATATAAATTTGAAAAAGGAAAAAAATCTAAACTTAAAGTAAATTCAAAAATAAAATTTAATGATGCTAAAATTGCTGCAGCATTCCACGGGTGGCTACCATTAAAAAAGCAAATTAAAATATCTAAATTTTTAAAAGTAATTAATTTTCCATGTTTTGATGCATTAACTTATGCTCAATTAGCAGAGGGAAGATTAGATGTAGTAGTGCAGTGTGCTAATAAAATTTGGGACATTCATCCTATCATCCCAATTATTGAAGCTGCAGGCGGAGTTATAACAACTTGGGAAAACAAAAATGCAGTTTATGCAGGCAATATTGCTGTTTCAAATAATTTAAATAATCACAAAAAAATTTTAAAACTACTGAAACCAGCAACATGAAGGAAATAATTGTTCTTCAGCATATAAATATTGAAGATCCAGGTTATATAAAAGATCTAATTATTAAAGATGGTTTAAATATAACTACAATCGAACTAGACGAAGGTGAAAAAATTCCAACAAACTTAGAAAATTTTGATGCAATGTTTTGTATGGGAGGTCCGATGGATACATGGATGGAAGAAAAATATACTTGGCTAATTGATGAAAAAAAATCAATTAAAGAATTTGTTGTAAACTTAAAAAAACCTTACCTTGGTTTTTGTTTAGGATGTCAATTGCTAGGAGAAGTAATTGGAGGCAAAGTTGTTAAAACTTCAGTTCCAGAAATTGGAATGATGGATATAAATTTTATCGATACAAAAAAAGATGATAATTTATTTCATGAGTTTCCTAAAACTATTAAGTCTCTACAATGGCATTCTTATGAGGTACAAAATTTAGAAAGTAACAAAGATGTAACTTTAATAGCCTCTTCAACTGAAACAAAATATCAAATTTTTAGATATCAAAAACATGCTTATGGTATTCAGTTTCATATAGAAATTAAAGATACAACTGTTTCAGATTGGGGTTGTGTTCCTGAATATAAATCAGCATTAGAAGCTCAACTAGGAAAAGGTGCTTTAGAAAAATTTGAAATTGAAGCCAAAAAAAACATCAGCTCCTTAAATATTTATTCTGAAAAACTCTACAAAAACTTCAAAAAACTAGCTTCATAAATTTTCTTTTTTTTAGAAATTTATTGAGATAGATTTTTATTTTTAAATAATAAAGGGAGAAAAATGAAAACTAATAATTTTTTTAAAATTTTATTAACCTTTTTGTTGGTTTTTGCTTCAACCAGTTCTTTTGCAAAAACAATAAAATGGTCAATGCAAGGTGATAGTTTAACTCTTGATCCTCATGCGCAAAATGAAGGTCCCACAACCATGGTTTCAAGACAAGTTTATGAAGCACTTGTAACTAGAGGATTAGATATGTCGATCGGACCACAGTTAGCTACTGAATGGAGAACACAAGGACCAAACACTTGGATTTTTACATTAAGAGAGGATGCTAAATTTTCAGATGGTTCTAAAATGACATCAGAAGATGTTGTTTTTAGTATTTTAAGAGCTAAACAAAGAACATCTGACTTTAAAGAATACATAACAACAGTCTCAGATGTAAAAGCAGTTGGAGATTACAAAGTTGAAATCACAACAAGTGTACCAAACCCAATTCTTTTGAACCAACTTTCAAATATTTTCATAATGTCAAAAGCTTGGTCTGAAAAGAATTTTGCAATTCAAGCTCAAAATTGGGATGCAGGACAAGAAACATATTCTGCAACTAATGCAATGGGAACAGGTCCATTTCAAATCACTTTAAGAGAACCAAATACTAAAACTGTGTTTAAAAGAAATAAACACTGGTGGGGTGAAATGAAAGATAGCAGCGTAACAGAAATTCATTTACTACCAATTAAAAATGCAGCAACAAGAGTTGCAGCATTATTATCTGGAGAAATAGATATAGTTACAGATGCCCCAGTTCAAGACTTGGCGCGTATTAGCTCGTCAGCAGGACATAAGGTTGAGAGCACAGCGCAGATGCGTACAATCTTTTTAGGAATGGATCAAAGTGCCGATAAATTAAGAACAGGTAATACAGGAGACAATCCTTTTAAAAAGAAAGCTGTTAGACAAGCACTTTATCAAGCAATTGACATAGAGGCAATTAAGCAGAAAGTTATGAGGGGACAAAGTCAACCTGCTGGAATTGTAACTTTTCCAGGTGTAAATGGTTATACGCCAGAACTCGATGCAAGATTACCTTTTGATGTTGATGCTGCTAAAAAATTACTAGCTGACGCTGGTTATCCAAATGGTTTTGAGGTTGAACTAAGATGTCCAAATGACAGATATGTAAATGATGAAGCAATTTGCACAGCTGTTGTTGGTATGCTTGGTAAAATAGGCGTGAACGTAAATTTATTTGCACAAACTAAAAGCAAACACTTCCAAGAACTTGGCGATAATCAAGCTGATTTTTATATGCTAGGTTGGGGCGTTCCTACTTTAGATAGTCACTATGTATTCCATTATTTATATGAGACTGGTGCTAGCTGGAATAAAGTTAACTTTAGTAATGCAGATGTTGATGCAGCTATTAGAGTTATGGAAGGTGAAGTTAATTTAGACAAAAGAAATGAGGCAATTGCAAAAGTTTGGGGAATAGTAAAAGATGATATTTCTTATCTTCCTTTACATCACCAGGTTATTTCTTGGGCATCAAAAAACAATGTTGATGTACCAATAAGACCGAATAACGAGCCGTTATTCCGTTTTGCTAGTTTTAACTAATTAAATTATTTACAAGCCCTTTTATATAAAAGGGCTTGTAAGCTCAAAAATTCTCTAAAATTGATAAAATATTTTTTTAAACGTCTTTTCCAGTCAGCATTAGTAATGCTTATTGTCGGATTTGTTTCTTTCTCTCTTTTCAACTTTGTTGGAGATCCAATTAATAACATGGTTGGCGAAGAAACATCGGAGCAAGAAAGATCTGAAATGAGAGAGGCGCTGGGATTAAATGATCCGGTTCACGTTCAATTTACTAGATTTATTTTTAATGCAGCTAAAGGGGAATTTGGTATTTCTTATCAATTAAGAAGACCTGTTTCAGATCTTATTATTGAGAGATTACCTGCAACAATTGAACTGGTTACTGTATCTGCTTTAATTGCCTTGATTTCTGGAACTTTTCTTGGAGTTTATACCGGTATAAATCGAAAAGGATATTTAAGCGATATTATTCTTGCGGTATCCTTGCTCGGCGTATCACTCCCAACTTTTGTAATCGGTATACTATTTATTTATCTATTTGCAGTAATTTTAGGAATACTTCCTTCTTTTGGTAGGGGCGAGGTTATTGATTTAGGTTTTTGGACAACAGGATTTCTAACTATTTCTGGTTTAAAAGCGATTATTCTTCCATCAGTCACATTAAGCTTATTTCAAATGACGTATATAATTAGATTGGTTAGAGCCGAAATGATGGAAATCTTGCAAACAGATTACATTAAGTTTGCGCGAGCAAGAGGAATAAGTGAAAAAAGTATTAATTATAAACATGCCCTTAAGAATGGATTGATACCTGTAATTACTATAGCTGGAATAAATATAGGAACACTGATTGCATTCTCAATTATTACTGAAACTGTTTTTCAGTGGCCTGGAATGGGCTTCTTGTTTATTCAAGCGGTACAGTTTGTGGATATACCAATAATGTCGGCTTACTTAGTCTTTATCGCATTTGTATTTGTAATGATCAATTTTATTGTAGATATCCTATATTATTTTATTGATCCAAGAATAAGAGTTAAGGGAGATGCTGTAAGTGGATAAAAAAATCTTAACTACTTGGGAAAGAATTAAAGATAGTGATATTTATTTTAGTTTTAGGAAGTCTCCAACTGCAATTGTTTCTTCTTTTATTTTAATAATTATTTTCTTTTGTTCTTTCTTTGTAGAATTTGTAACTCCTTATACGCCTTTTAATCCATCATCTTTATCTTTAATGGATGCATTCATTCCACCTTCTTGGACAGAAGATGGTCTGAATAAATTTATATTAGGTACCGATGGACAAGGTAGAGATATATTGTCCACAATACTTTATGGATCAAGAATTTCATTAATAGTTGGATTTTCAGCAGTTATTTTTAGTTTTATTTTGGGAGTTTCTTTAGGACTTACAGCTGGATATTTTGGTGGAAAATATGAAATGGTGGTAATGAGACTAACCGATGTTCAATTAACAGTGCCAAGTATATTAATGGCTTTATTGGTAGATGGTATTGCAAGAGGAATTATATCAAGAGAGCTACATGACGAAATGGCAATTTACGTTTTAATATTTGCAATTGGAATTTCAGAGTGGCCTCAATTTGCTAGAGTATCAAGAGCTGCAACTTTAGTTGAAAAAAATAAAGACTACGTATCAGCTTCAACAATCATTGGTGTGCCTAATTTAATAATAATGTTCAAACATATACTTCCAAATATTATGAGGCCAATTCTTGTAATAGGAACAATTGGATTAGCACTTGCAATTATTGCTGAGTCTACTTTAAGTTTTTTGGGAGTAGGCGTGCCTCCTACAACACCTTCACTTGGAACATTAATTCGGTTAGGAAATGATTTTCTTTTTTCTGGAGAATGGTGGATTACGTTTTTTCCAGCAATTTTTTTGGTTATTTTAGCATTCTCAATAAATTTATTAGGAGATTGGATGAGGGATACTCTTAATCCAAAATTGAAAAAATGAGTTTTTTAAAAATAAACAATCTTAGCGTAGACTATAAACTGAGAAGAGAAACAGTTTACGCCGCAAAAAATATAAATTTTGAAGTTAGCAAAGGCGAAATATTAGGCCTAGTAGGGGAATCTGGTTCAGGGAAAAGTACAGTTGGAAATGCTATTATTAATTTAATTGATGAACCAGGAAAAGTTTCTAATGGATCAATCTGGTTAGGAGATATCAATATTCATGAGAATAAGAAAAATATTATTAATTATAGAGGGAAGAAAATCGGTTTAATTTTTCAAGATCCTCAAACATCTCTTAATCCAATTCTTTCAATAGGAGACCAACTTATTGAAACTATTCAAACACACTTAAAGCTAAGCGATCAAGAAGCTAAAAATAGAGCTATCAATTTATTAAAAGAAGTTGGCATTAAAGATGCTGAGAATAGATTTGATAACTATCCTCATCAATTTTCAGGCGGAATGAGACAAAGGGTGGTTATTTCGCTTGCCCTTTGTTGCGAACCAGAGTTGTTAATCGCAGATGAACCAACAACAGCTCTTGATGTTTCAATTCAATCACAAATTTTAGATTTAATAAAAAAGTTAACGAAGGAGAGAAATCTTGCAGTAATACTTATTACTCACGATATGGGTGTGATAGCAGAAACTACCAACAGAGTAGCCGTAATGAAAAATGGTAATCTTGTTGAAATTGGAAAAACTAAAGAAGTATTATCTAAACCTAAAGAGGTATACACTAAAAGTTTAGTAAGCTCAGTTCCTCCAACTAATAAGAAAATATCAAGATTTGTAATTATTGAAAAAGAAAACAAATCTAATCTTGAAACTAATATTAAAATTTTAAAAAGATGGAAAAAAAAAGAAATTGTTAAACAAGATTTAGTTAAAGTTAAAAATCTATTTAAGTCATTTGATGACAATTTCTTTTTAGAAAGTTCCAAAAATACTGTAATGGCAGTAAATGATGTATCTTTTGATATTAAAGAAGGAGAGTCTTTTGGTTTAGTTGGCGAAAGTGGAAGTGGTAAATCAACCATAGCAAAAATGATTGTCAATTTATATAGACCTAGTGCTGGAAATATTTATTTCGATAATTCTTGTATTACTCAAATTAAAAATAACAAAGACATGATGAAATTTAGAAGGCAAATACAAATGATTTTTCAAGACCCTTACTCATCATTAAATGGAAGATTGAAGGTAAAAGATATAATAGCTGAACCAATTAAACTGCACAATCAATCGATATCAAACAAAGATTTAGAAAATTATATTTTTGATTTATTAGAGTCAGTAGAACTAACTCAAAGTTCTGCAGAAAGATATCCACACGAGTTTTCAGGAGGTCAAAGGCAGAGAATTTCAATTGCAAGAGCACTTGCAACGCAACCAAGATTATTAGTTTGTGATGAACCAACATCAGCATTGGATGTTAGTATTCAAGCACAAATATTAAATTTACTTAAAGATCTACAAGAGCAATTAAATCTAACTATTCTTTTTATTAGTCATGATTTACCAGTTGTTAGACAGATGTGTGATAGAATTGGAGTATTAAGAAATGGCAAATTATTGGAAATATCAAATTCTGAGGAATTATTTAATTCACCAAAACATGAATATACAAAAGAATTATTAAGATTAATGCCGAAAATTGAAACGATTTATAACTAAGGAGGAAATATGGCTATCTTTAAAATGATTGAAGAGAATGAAGCAAAAGGAAAAGTTAAAAAAGTATACGATGATATTAAAAAAAAAAGAAAAGTTAAATTTATTACTAATTTTTGGAAAATGTTAGCGAATGAGCCCAATACTTTAGAGAGAACATGGAACTCGTTACAACAAGTTATGAAAAAGGGCGCTTTAGATGAAATGACTAAAGAACTAATTTATATAGCTGTATCAATGACCAATAGTTGTGAGTACTGTATAAAGTCTCACAGTATTGCTGCTAAAAAAAAAGGAGCAACAAATAAAATGCTGAGTGAGCTAATCGCAGTAGTTGCTATGGCAAATGAGACCAATAGACTCGTCGAATCTTATCAGGTAAAAGTAGATAAGGTTTATGAATGATCGTGCAGAAAAAATCTTAAATTTTTGGTTTATTGAAACTCCTTCTGAAAAAAGATTTAAAAAAGACCAAAAATTTGACGAAGAAATAAAAAAAAACTTTTTAAAAGATTATCAGTTAGCAAAAAATAACGAATATGATGATTGGCAAGATAGCCCAAAAGAATGTTTGGCTTTAATTATTTTGCTAGACCAATTTTCAAGAAATTTATTTAGATACGATAAAAGAGCTTTTGAATGCGATCAAAAGGCAAGACTTATAGTTAATGAAGCAGTTTATTCAGGTTATTTAGAAGAATTGGATCATGCCGAAAGATTATTTATGTTATTACCCTTAATTCACAGTGAAGAAATAATTGATCATGAAAGAGCCTATAAATTGGCTGGAAAATATTTAATAGATCATCCAGGAATCGAGGAGATAAATAAATTTTGGCAAGATCATACAAATGCTATTAGAAAATTTAGCAGATACCCTCATAGAAATAAAATTTTAGGAAGAAAATCTACAGTACAAGAAATAAAGTTTTTAGAGCAACCAAACTCTTCTTGGTAATTTATTTTATTTTGCCAAAAGAATTTACTAGTATTACGCCAGTGATAATCAACAATAGTCCAATTAGTGTATAAAAGTTTGGATATTGATTAAACTTGATTACTCCAACTATAGCAGTTGCGATTATACAAAGACCAGCAAAAGATGCATAAGTTATTCCAACTGGAATTGTTTTCATTACTAAAGATAAAGTATACATGCATGCAACGATAGTTATTGCAGTTAAAATACTAGGAAACAGAATAGTAAATCCCTGAGCACTTTTTGCAAAGCTATTAGATGCAGTTCCTAATATGACTGCTATTATTAAAATAATATAAGCAGATAAATTACTCATCTAGTTCAATATTTTAATTATTTGTCTAGTTTGGTAGCACCTGTTTCTAATTTTAGAATTTTTCCATCTTTAAAACTAAAAACTGCCATCACAGCTTCCTTATTGCCGTCATTAAATGTTACAAAAGAATGTTCAACTCCAATTTCATCATTCTCATAAAGAATTCTTACTTTTTCTCTTTTTATATCTCCGCTCATAGCCCATTTAATAACTTCTTGTTTTTTTAAAACATTTCCTGATTTATGCATCACAAATGTATAGTCATCATGTAATACATCATTCATCGCTGCTTCATTTTTATTATCAAATGCTTGATTATATTTTGTTAAAATAGACATAGTTACACTCCCTTTATTATAATATTACTACCTTCAGAATTATCTAAACGAATTTGTCTAACTGGTTTGTACTCTTCAGAATTATACCACTCCAATGCTTTCTCATAACTTGGAAATTTTATTACTACAATTCTTGGAAATTTACTTTCACCTTCAACACACTGATGTTCACCATTACGAACTAAATATTCACCACCAAATTTTTCAACTATTGGAGTAACTTTTGCAACGTACTCCTTGTAGTTTTCTGGATTTGTTACATTAAGTTGAGCTATTACATATCCTGAAGACATTATTCCTCCCTAAATTTTTTATAATTTAACGATTTTATTGTTGCTCTGCTATATATAATTATATCCAGCTAGGTATTGGTAGACCTTTTTCTTGTAAAAAATTTTTGTTGAACATCTTCGAGTTGTATTTATCGGATTTATCGCAAAGAATAGTTACAATTGTTTTTCCAGGTCCAAGTTCTTTTCCAAGTCTTATAGCGCCAGCTATATTTACCCCACAGCTTGTACCTAAGCTTAATCCTTCATTTTTTATTAAATCGTAAAGTATTGGTAAAGACTCATGATCATTTATTGAGAAGGCACCATCAATTTTTGCCTCTGCAAAGTTTGCAGTAACTCTGCTTGAGCCGATACCTTCCGTTATTGATCCACCTTCAGATTTTAATTCTCCATTTTTAATGTAATTATAAAGCGCTGACCCTGTTGGATCAGATAAATAAATTTTAATATCTTTATTTTTTTCTTTTAAAAAACTACTAACCCCACCAATAGTTCCTCCTGTTCCCGAGGCACAAACAAAACCATCTATTTTACCTTCTATTTGATCCCATATTTCTGGACCTGTTGTTTCATAATGACCTTTTGCATTTGCGGTATTGTCAAACTGATTTGCCCAAACTACTCCATTGTTATTTGTATTTTTCAATTCTTCTGCCAAACGTCCTGCTACTTTTACGTAATTTCCATCATCCTTATATGGTTTAGGTGGCACCAACCTCAAATCAGCACCTATATTTATAAGTGTATCTTTTTTTTCTTGAGTTTGATTATCGTTCATAACAATAATTGTTTTATAACCTAGTGAGTTTCCAAGTAGGCAAAGTCCTATACCAGTATTTCCTGCAGTACCTTCAACTACAATTCCACCTTTGGATATTAATTTTTTTTCTTGAGCATCTTTGATTAGTGCTAAAGCAGCTCTATCTTTAACAGATCCTCCTGGATTTAAATATTCAGCTTTTCCATAAATATTACATCCTGTAATTTCTGATGCGGCTTTTAATTTTATTAAAGGAGTGTTTCCTATCCCGCTAATAAAATTGTCGTGAATATTTTTCATCTAATGTTTATTCTTTAGTCTCTTCTGTTACTGCGTATGGTTTAAACTCTTCGGTTGAAGTTCCAACATTTTTGGCAGGTATTCCAACCATTACTGCATTTTCAGGAACATCTTTAGTTACAACAGCATTTGATCCTATTTTAGCATTCTGGCCAATAGTTATGGGTCCTAAAATTTGTGCACCTGAACCAACCACAACATTATCTCTTAAAGTTGGATGTCTTTTAATATGTCTTTGGTCATTAGAATTAATACTTGGAGAAATTCCACCAAGAGTAACGTTATGATAAATTGTAACGTTATCCCCAATTTCAGAAGTTTCACCAATAACAACTCCCATACCATGATCGATAAATAAGTTTTTACCTATTTTTGCTTTAGGATGAATTTCTATACCAGTTAAAAATCTAGCAAATTGAGAAATTATTCTTGCAATCAAATCAAATTTTGCAACACAAAAAAAATGTGAAATTTTATAGAAGAAAACTGCTTTTACACCCGGATAGGTTAAAATTACACTTAATTTAGATTTTGCGGCTGGATCTCTATCGATAATTGATTGAAGGTAATCAGACATTTTAAATTATATAATAATTAATTTTATTTTTTAAAGTAACTTTATAAAGCACTATCTAAATCCTCAATTAAATCATTTTCATCTTCAAGACCAATCGAAAGTCTTATTAGACCATCTGATATTTTTTGTTCAACCTTTTCTTCTTGGCTTAAAATTCTATGTGTTGTTGTTGATGGGTGAATGACTAAAGATTTTGTATCTCCAAAATTATTTGAAATATCAAAAATTTTTAACTTATTTATAAAATTATATGCATCATTTTTTGACCCTTTAACTTCAAAACTTAATACTGTTCCACCATGAGACTGTTGATTTTTTGCAAGTTGATATTGTCCAAAATTTTTTAAAAATGGGTAATAAGTGTTATTCACCTTTTTATGATTATTTAAAAACTCAGCAATCTTTAAAGTTGACTTAGATTGTTCTGACATACGAAGATTTATTGTTTCTAAACCTTTTAATAAGACCCAAGCATTAAACGGACTGATTGTAGGACCGGTATTTCTTAAATAAGGTTTTAATTTTTCTTCTTTAAATTTTTCAGTGGAAAGAATTGCTCCTCCCATAACTCTTCCTTGTCCATCAATGTGCTTTGTTCCTGAGTAAACAATTATATCTGCACCCAATTGAACTGGTTTCTGGACAGCAGGCGATGCCATAATATTATCTACAATTGTTGTAATTTTATTATCTTTGGCGACTTTGCTTACTTCTTTAATATCAATTATTTCTAAACAAGGGTTTGATGGAGTTTCGTAAAAAAATATTTTTGTATTTGATTTAATAGCATTTTGCCATTCAGAGATTTTAGTTCCATCTATAAATGTAATTTCAATTCCATATTTTGTAACTATTTCCTTTAAAATTCTTCTACAGGAACCAAATAATGAACGAGAGGAAACAATATGGTCGCCGCTTTCAACTTGGCACATTATTGAATTAAATACAGCGGACATACCCGTAGCAGTAGCAAAACAGCTTTCAGAGCCATCAATGATAGCTAATCTTTTTTCAAATATATCAATCGTTGGATTACTGTATCTAGTATATTGATAACCAGAAATTTCTTCATTGAACATTGCTTCAGCATCTTCAGCTTTATCATAAACAAAACCTGAACTTGTAAAAATTGCTTCACCAGTTTCTTTAAACTGCGTTCTATTTATTCCACCTCTAATTATTTTTGTTTGCTCTTTCATAATTTTTTTTGTGTGCTGATAAATATTAGTTGCAAAAAAAACCACCAGCTAAAGCGGTGGTTAAGGTTTATATCGCTTTAGCAGTATTTAGCGCTCTGCAAGTTGATATTAAATCAGCGCAGTTGAATTGAACTATAGTTTAACTTAAATGTCAAATAATTATAATTCTTATTTCTTGTGCAAATATTATTTCTGTAAGTTTAAGTTATTACTTTTTAGAATATTTTTTTAAACTGATTTCAGCCATTAGAAGATTGGGATCTATAAATATTTTAGAACCTTTTGCAAATTTATAAGATTTAAAAGCAAATACTGCAATTGGTAGCTCTGTACAACCTAAAATGATTTTTTTACAGTTTAATTTTTTTAAATAATTTATTGCAGGTTGGATTATTTTTGATGCTCTTTTTACCTCTCCTTGTTTCACAAGTTTAATTGCAGGATTTACATATTTTTTTTGAATACTTATTGATGGATGAACTAATCGAAAATCTTTATCAAAGTATTTACTATATACTTTTGTGTTAACTGTTGCTTCAGTAGATAAAAGACCAATTTTAGAATTTTTTTTGCATTTCTTTTTTGTATATAAATAAACTTCTTTAGGCATACTTAATAAAGGAATTTTAATTTTTTTTTGAATATCTTCATGCCAATAATGAGCAGTATTACAAGGCATGACTATAAACTTGCACTTATTCTTTTCTAAAAGTTTACATCCTTTTACTAGTTCACTTAAAACATTGTAATATTTTTTTAAATTTTCAGGTCTTCGTGGAGTATCCGACTTGTTATACAAAATAAACTTTGGATATTCTTGATCAGATTTTCCTCTATTGAGCATTGCAATTTTATTACAAAGATCTAGGCCAGCTTGTGTACCCATTCCTCCTAATATGCCGATCATTAATTTGATATTTTTTTTATATATTTTTGTTAGTAATGTTATCTAAATAATTTATGCAAGATAAACAAGATATTTATGTTGAAATATCTGGAAATGGCTTTCCTTTAGTATTAGTCCATGGATTTTTAGGGTCATCCAGTATGTGGCTAAATCAAAAAATTTTTTTCGAAAAAAATTTTAAAGTTATTACACCAAATCTTCCTGGATTTGGGCTTAGTCAAAATGTAACTCCTGCAAAATCAATAGAAGAAATGGCTAATACAATTATTGAGTATTTGAATAAAAATGAAATTAATAAATTTAATTTATTAGGGCATTCTATGGGTGGAATGATTGTCCAGGAGATGGCTAATAAAGTTGGAGATAAAATTGAAAAACTTATTTGTTTTGCAACAGGGGCGATAGGCGAAATGCCTGATAGGTTTGAAACTATTGATCAATCAAGAGATAGATTTAAAAAATTAGGAAAAAAAAGTACAGCTATTTCAATTGCAAAAACATGGTTTGTTGAGGGTGATCAAGCAAAGTTTTTTTATCTATGTGAGGAAGCTGGAAATCAAGCTAACGAATTGGCAATAGATCAAGCCTTAATTGCCATGAAGAATTGGAATGGATTAAAAAAGCTAATCAATATTAAAAATAAAACTTTAATTATTTGGGGAGATAAAGATAGATCTTACAATTTTTTTCAAGTTGATACTCTTAATAAAAATATATCTAATAGCAGACTAGAAGTAATGACAGGTTGTGCTCATAATGCTCATTTAGAAAATCCAGAACTGTTTAATAGTATTTTGAATGAATTTTTAAATAAATAACATTTAAAATAATAGGGAAATATGCTTGTTGACTTTTACTTTCAATTTCAGTTACCATTCAATAATTAATAATACAAGAGGAGAAATAAATATGAAAATTTTCAAAAATATTTTCTTTGCTTCCATTATTTCATCATTAATTTCATTTTCAGCAAATGCTGAAAAAGTTAAAATTGGTGATCCAGGTTGGACTGGTGCAACTGCAATTGCGCATTTACTTGCAGCTGTAGTTACAGATAAAATGGGCGGAGAAGCAGAACTTGTTCCTGGAAACAATACTGCAATTTATGCGGCAATTGATAGAGGAAAAGGGGAAATAGATGTACATCCTGATATATGGCTGCCAAACCAAGAAGCTTATACAAACGATTTGGTTCCAAAAGGAACTTTAAAATTGAGCAGCAAACCTTATGAGGGCAATCAAGGTTACTGTGTATCTCAAGACTTTGCAAAAAAAATGAACATTACTTCTATCTTTGATCTTGGAAGACCTGAAGTTGTCAAAGCTATGGATAGTGATGGCAATGGTAAAGGAGAATTTTGGATCGGAGCAGACGGATGGGCATCAGCAAACGTTAACCAGGTAAAATTAAGAGATTATAAATTATATGATGCAGGTGTTGAGCCTATAAGAGCTGCTGAAGCTGTTAAAAATACTAGAGTGCTTGACTCAATTAAAAAAGGCGAAGGTTATGCATTCTATTGTTATAAACCTCATGCGATTTGGGGAATGGCAGATGTTGTTATGTTAGAAGAGCCTACTTTTGATCCTGAAAAATATAAGATGATCCAACCTAACGCAGATCCAGATTGGTATACTAAATCTTATGTTGCATCTAAAGATGCTCTAAAACAAATTCAAATTGGATGGGCAACATCTTTAGAAAAACAATCTCCAGCAATTGTTGAGTTCTTTAATAACTTTCAGTTAAAAGCAGATGATGTTTCTTGGATGGCATATCAAGTGTCAGTAAAAGAAAGAAATCCAGCTGATGTTGCTAGAGAGTGGATGAAAAATAACGAAGCAACTGTTGATGGTTGGTTAGGTCTCTAATTAACATTTATCAACTTTAATTTTAGCCCGGTAGATTTCTCTACCGGGCAATTTTTTATGAGCACTGAAAGTTTAGGTTCAGATATAAAAATTCAAAATATTTGGAAGATTTTTGGAAATAATTCCAAAGAAGCTTTAGATGCCATTCAAAACAAAAAGATTTCAAAACAAGAAGCACTAGAAAAATTTAATTCTGTTATCGGTGTTTCAGATGTCTCATTTGATGTTAAACCTGGAGAAATATTTTGTGTGATGGGGTTGTCTGGAAGCGGAAAATCAACGCTGGTTAGACATATAAATAGACTTTTAGAACCAACATCTGGAACAATTTTAGTTAACGGTCAAGACGTTATGTCTTTTGAAAAAGAAAACTTAAGAGAATTTAGAAATAAACAAATCGGAATGGTATTTCAAAATTTTGCTTTAATGCCACACAGATCAGTAATTGATAATATTGCAATGCCTTTAGAAATTAGAGGAGTGAATAAAAATAAAAGATATGAGCAAGCAAATAAAATTTTAAATATTGTTGAACTTCAAGGATGGGGAAATAAATATGCTCACGAATTATCAGGGGGCATGCAACAAAGAGTTGGTTTAGCAAGAGCTCTAGCAGCAGATCCTGAAATTTTATTAATGGATGAACCATTCAGTGCTTTAGATCCACTAATAAGAAGACAGCTTCAAACTGAATTTATTAATTTATCTAAAAAGATGAAAAAAACCACAGTATTTATAACCCATGATTTAGATGAAGCGGTTAGAGTTGGACATAGAATTGCAATAATGAGGGACGGGAAAGTTATACAAGTTGGAACTCCAGAACAAATTGTAATTAATCCAATAGATGATTATGTTGCTGATTTTGTTAAAGGCATATCAAGATTGAAAGTTGTTGAGGCAAAAACCATCATGAAATCCAAAGAGCAATTTGAAAAAGAAAATGGACCAATACCCAAAAATGCTGTTGAAATGTATGAAAATGATTTGTTAACAAGTTTAATTGAAAAATCAGTCAATAAAAATGCGCCAATAGTTATTTTAGATAACAATAAAAATATCATCGGAGCAATTTCACAAAAAGACTTGCTAAATTCTGTAGTTGAGGGACATGAAGAATAATCAAATAGAAATTTCAAACAGTGAACAGATAAGAGATTTTGTTAAAACAAATCATCAATATTATATTGATGAATTTAATAAAATTGGCGAGAGTTCAAAATATGTATTATCATTTAATCTATCAGCATTTCTGCTTGGCACATTATGGTATAGTTTTAGAAATATCTGGAACTGGGCTTTAGCTTTTTTAATTATAGAAACATTTGCAATAGTTCAGGTAGTAAGAGGTTTTTTTGGAAATATAAGCGCTGAAGCATATTTAAAAATTGAAAAAATTGAATCAACTATAGCATTTAGAAAAAAACAACTCCAAGCAGCAATAGAAAGTAATTCTGATAAAGTTGAAATGTTTGAAAGAACAATCGAATCTCTTGAAAACTCTGTATCAGGATTTTTAGAAGAAGCACAAAGAATTGAAGCTTCAGGCTTTTGGATTGCAATTGGTGGAATTATTTTATTTTTAGTTATCAGAATTATTCAGTCAATAAGTGCAAATACAATTTTAGAAAAAAGATATTCTGAGTGGCTTTCTAATAAACAGTTGAGCCCAGGAATGACGCTTAAAAATTATCTTTTAAGTATAATCTTTTCTTTAGTAATTATTATATTTTCAACCATCCATTATAGTTTTCCAACTATGTTTGATTTAATGAAAGATTTTCCAACACATCCTGATATCAGGTTGAAATCTATTGCTGGTGTTGAAGGAGCTTTTGATTACGCTGTATTAAAAGGTGAACAAGTTTTTGATGCTATAACTTTTGGTATCAGATCTGTTTTAGATTCTTTAGAGCTATTATTTGTTAAAACACCTTGGATTGTAATAATTAGTTCGATAGTTTTATTAACAGGGCTATCTGCAGGTCCAAGAACCGCAATCTATTCTGGAGCATTTTTAGCATATATGGGTCTTTTAGGATTTTGGATTAAAGCAATGACTACGCTAGCTCTACTTGGAACTGCTGCAATACTTAGTATTGTAATAGGTATTCCTCTTGGAATTTATTGTTCAACAAGACCACGGTTCTATGCATTTATTAGACCGATAATGGATTTTATGCAAACGATGCCAGCGTTTGTTTTTATGATTCCTGTAATTGCATTCTTTGGAACAGGAAAAGTTGCAGCAGTTATAATAACAATGATTTTTGGTGGAACCCCTGTTGTTCGCTTAACAGTTTTGGGACTTAAAGGTGTCCCGCAAAATATAAGAGAGGCTGCAATAGCGTACGGTGCATCGAAATGGTATTTATTAAGTAAAGTGGACATCCCTCTTGCTATGCCAACAATATTAGCAGGTGTTAATCAAACAGTAATGTTAAGTTTAGCAATGGTAGTGGTTGCATCTTTAATTGGAGCAAAAGGTTTAGGTCAAGATGTGCTTGAAGCATTACAGTATGCAAATGTTGGACAAGGAATTCTTGCAGGTATAGCAATTTTATTTTGTGCATTAATATTAGATAGAATAGTTCAAGGTAAAAAAAGGGTTTAACAAAACCCAAACTGATCCAAGAGTATATTGAAGTTAAAAAATTAGTATTTTAATTTTCATTAAAATATTAATTTAATGAGCAAAAAGTTAGTAGAAGTTACTAGAAGCGACTATGAAGAATCTAGCCATTTTGGCGTTGGTGCATTAGTTAATTCTAATGGAAAAATAATTAAACAATGGGGAGATACTTCATTATTAATTTATCCAAGATCAAGTCTTAAACCAATACAATCATTAAATTTATATAAAGACGGATTTTTAGATAAATACAAATTAAGCGAGAAACAAATTGCAACTTCAACCTCTTCACATTTTGCAGATGAAATTCATGTTGATTTAATTGAAGACTGGTTAAAAAAAATAAATTTAAATGAGGATAAACTTGCATGTGGTGAAGATTGGCCATGGACCTTAAATCAAAAATTTAGAGCAAAAGAGACTTTTAATAAAAAAAGAAGAATTTTTCATAACTGTTCCGGTAAACACTGCGCTCACTTAGCAGTTTGTGTTGATAGAGGTCTTGAAATCGAAAATTATAATTCTAAAAATCATACTCTTCAATTAGAGTTATTTAATTTGATTGAAAAATTAATCAATTTTAAACCTGCTCATATTGGAATTGATGGATGTACACTTCCTAATCCTTTAATTCCTTTAGAAAAGTTTGCACATTTAATGGCAAAATTTTCGGATTTTTCAAGCTTGGATAATATAGGGGCAATAGCAGAAAAAATATTTAGAGCTTGTGTAAATAATCCCGATTATGCAGGTGGCGAAGAAAGCGATAATACTAAACTAACAAAGCTATTTAAAGGTAAAGCTTTTTTTAAAAATGGTGCTGAAGGAGTTTTTGTTGCAATTATTCCAGATATAAAAAGTTCTATTGTTGTAAAAATTTTAGATGGCAATCCTGTCGCCTCATCAACCGCGATTGCTGGAATGATATCCGAGCTTAATATTATTGACAAAAGTTTATTAACTGATTTTTTAAACAAACCAGTTTATAATTCCACTAATACTCAAATTGGAAATGTTAAGTGGATAGGCTAATTTAATTGTTAGAATACTCAATTATTGTTAAAAAAAATAAAGAAAATTGTAGTTTTTAATTAAGAGCAACAACAGCGGCGGCTATTGAAGCCAATCTTGATACCGCATCGTCAGATCTACTTGTTATTACAACAGGAACTTTACCACCTACCACTACACCTGCTGCACAAGCGCCCATAAAATAAATCATCATTTTTACTAATGCGTTACCAGTTTCTACATTGGGAACTAATAAAACATCAGCTTCTCCAGCAACTAAATTTTTAATTCCCTTAATTGCTGCAGACTTTTTTGAAATACTATTATCAAAAGCCAAAGGTCCAAATACATCAGCGTTTAAATTCTCTTTATTAGCAAGGTTTGTTATTTCTTTTGCATCAATAGAGCTTTGCATACTGTCTAAAACTTCCTCAGTTGCAGATAGAACAGAAATTTTTGGTCGTGCAATATTTATTCTATGACAAAAATCAATAACATTTTTAAGTATATGCATTTTAGTTTTTAAACTAGGATTAACATTTAGCGCACCATCAGTAATTATAAGTGGTTGATCTTCTTTTTCTAAAGTCATGTGCCAAATATGACTTAATCGAGTTTTTCCCAATAAGTTGTATTCTCTTTTTAAAACTTCTTTCATTAAAATATCTGTATGGATATGTCCTTTAACAATGATTTTAACTTTATTCTCAGATGCTAATTTTGCAGCTACTTTAGCAGTATTGTTTTCAACCGATTCATTTATTATTTCAAAATTAGAAATATCAAATTTAAGCTCTTCAGCATTTTGTTTAATTTCGTTTTCATCTCCAATAAAAACAGGTTCAATCAATTTTTCTTTAACTGCATCCATTGTTGATAACATAGGTAATTTTTTACCAGCATTTACTATAGCTGCTTTTACTCCCTTCTTTTCATGAGCAATATTAAGAAGATTGATAGGACAAACGGATGGTTTATCTGAAAGCATAAATTTTATGTATACTAAATTAAAAAAAAACTAACATAAGTTTCTTTATTTGGTAATATATAATTATGGAGATTGTCACAAAAATTGCACCTTTAGCATTAGCTTTAATTATGTTGGGCTTAGGTTTAGGTTTAACAATCAAAGATTTTACAAGAGTTGTAACGCAACCAAAAGACTTTTTTGTTGGTTTAATTTGTCAATTAATTTTGCTTCCAATTGTTGCTTTTATTTTGATCAAGATATTAAACACACCAATAGAACTTGCATTAGGCGTAATGATCATTGCTGCAGCACCTGGAGGCGTAACATCAAATGTTTTAACAAAATTTGCAAATGGTGATGTGGCTTTATCAGTTTCTCTTACTGCCATAATAAGTTTAATCAGTATAATTAGTGTTCCATTAATAGTTTTTAATTCAGCTGACATTTTAGGAATTGATTATTTATCTAAAGATATTTCTATGAATTCTATATCTTTAAAAATGTTTCTAGTTGTAACATTGCCAGTTGTGATCGGAATGATTATTAGAAAGTTTGCATCAAATTTTATAGTCAACAAAACGTTAATAATTCAAAGAACATCAATTATTTTATTTATAATTGTATTTTTATCTATTTGGATTGAAGAATGGGACAATATTATTAGCTATCTAACAAGAGCAGGTTTAATTACTTTAATGCTTAATCTTGTTATGATGGTTATCGGTTATTATGTGGCAAAAACTTTTGCAAGCGGGATAGCACAAAGAAAATGTATATCTCTAGAGTGTGGTCTTCAAAATGGAACATTGGCAGTATTTGTTTCTACGCAGCTATTTGACAACATAGTGTATCTAGTTCCAACTGCCGCTTACGCATTGATCATGTTTGTAACGTCTATAATATTTGTTTTCTTGGTAAAAAATACCAATTAAAGACTCTAAAATTTAAATTTTTTAATCATCCATGCTCACCAAGTGGTTTACATTAAAAAAACCCATTTTGGCTAATAAGATTCTTGATCAAAATTATATTTTTTGGCTAAATGTCATTATTAGAAATGAGCACAGAAACCTTAACAAAGTTAAACCCTAAGATTTTAATAAACTCAAATTTAAACCCCAAGGGATCGGAAAAACAAAGCTCTGATCCCAAAGAATTAAACATCGAACTTAATGCAGTTCAAAATACTAAAGAAAAATCAAAAGATAAAAAAATATGCGTTAAAAAAATGCATGACAGACTTAAAAAGATTGAAATGAAAGAAAAGTTCGAAAATAGAATTTTATCAGGTCTTTTTTTATCATTAGTTGCAGTAATTTTCTTTATTGTTACTTAATTTAAAAGTAAATCTAAATCTTTCTTAACATTTTCTGGAATTACAATTTCTTTTTTTAAATTCTTTTTAAATCTATTAAATTTATTTTGACCGGGATATAATATTTCTTTAACGCCTTTAATTTTAGGCAATCTTTTTATTCTTTTTATATTTTCTTTTATTCTTTTATTAAAATTATTAACAAAAATATTAGATTTCATTACTATGAATAAGTGACCAATATTTTGAGGTCCAGAAAAATCATCGAAAGGATCTTTAACTTTTCCTCCATGATTTCCTCCAGTAAATACTCCACTTAAAATATCCACCATCCACGCTAAACCAGAACCTCTAAAGCCAGCAATTGGTAGCTGAACTCCTTCTAGAGCTTTTTTAGCGTCAGTGGTTGGATTTCCGAATTTATCTAAAGCAACTCCTTCTGGAATTTTGTTGTGTGTTTTTGCAGCCACTCTAATTTTTCCTCTGTTAATCATAGAAACTGATGTATCCAAAATAAATGGAACTTTAGATGCAGTAGGAGTCCCAAAACATATTGGGTTTGTTCCAAATAAAGATTTTAAGGCACCGTGGGGCGCAATTGCGGGAGGTGCATTAGTAAAAACTAAAGTAATTAAATTTTTTTTAACTGCTTGCTCAGCATAGTATCCTGACAATCCATAATGACCGCTATTTTTTACAGCTACTAGACCAATACCGGTCTTTTTAGCATTTTTAATTGCTGTTTTAATTCCAATATCAGCTGCAACAAATCCTATAGAATTATTTGCATCAACTAAAGATACTGAGTTTGATATTTTTTTAATTTTAATTTTTGGTTTTGGATTAATAACTTTTTTATTAATTCGATCACAATACATTTTAAGCCTTGATAAACCATGGGATGGAGCACCTACTAATTCAGCATTAACTAGCGCTTCAGCACAAATAGCTGCATGACTTTTACTTAATTTATTTTTAATAAAAATTTTTTTTATTAAATACTTTAATTTAAACCTATTCATTAAAACCATCTAACCATACCAATTATACCAGCCGTTGCATAAAAAATTTGTAAAAGCAATATTCCTCGATGTTTACCTAAATACGCCCAAAGTCCAATTAGAATTGCAGAAATTAAAAGAAGAAAAAAACCTAAAAATTCAGCACCGATATTTAATGCTACCAACAAAGAGTAGGCGATTGCAGTTATAACACCAAGCCATTCTAAAATTTTATCTTTTTTCATTTAATTAAATATACTTAAATTTTTATTAAAAAAATTTTGAATATCTTTTACTAATAGATCTGGTTGTTCAACAGCAGCAAAATGGCCACCTTTTTTCATTTTAGTCCAACTCCTTATATTAAAAATTCTACTCACATAAGACTTTGGAGGCCAGGCCAACATTTCCTTCGGAAATTCAGCAATTGCTGTTGGTATATTTATTTTTTTAAAATTTTTTGGAAAAAATCTTCCTCCTTCAAGTCTTCTTCCAAAATATATCCAAGATGCACTATTAAATGTATTTGTTAAAATATAAATCATAATATTGGTTATTAGCCAGTCTTTAGAATAAACTTTTTCTATCTTATTTTTTTTAATATCCGACCAACCGTGAAATTTTTCTAAAATCCAAGCAGCTGTTCCAACTGGACTATCAGCCATTGAATAAGCCAAACTTTGTGGTTTCGTTGCTTGCTGCGTTCTATATCCTTCCTCTGTAATTTGATCCTTGTTAAATTTCAATTCCCATTTTTTTTCAATTTTGTTTAATGGACCTTTGGGATGTCTCATTGGTAAACAATTGATGTGTATGGCTTTACAATTTTTAGAATGATCATAGGCTAACCAATTACAAATGGTTGCTCCCCAATCTCCGCCTTGTGCAACATATTTTTTATATCCTAGATTCTTTGTCATTAATTTGTTTAAAATCTTAGAAATTTTTCTTGGCCCTAATGGTTTTTGTATTGGACTTGAAAAACCAAAACCAGGCAAAGACGGAATTATTAAATCAAATCCATCTTCTTTATCTCCATTAAAATTTTCTGGATGGCTTAATTTATCTACAATATCTAAAAATTCTATAAAACTTCCTGGCCAACCGTGTAAAAGTAACAGTGGCTTATTTTTTTTGTTACTTCCTTTGCTTTTAATAAAGTGAATATTGATTCCGTCTACTTTAGTAATATAATTTTGAAAACTATTAATTTTTTTTTCAGATTTTTTCCAATTATATTTTTTATACCAATATTTGGATATTTTTTTTAAATAATCGTAATTGGTTCCAAGTTCCCAACCTTTAATATTTTGAATATTATTCCAAGGATAAGATTTAATTTTATTATATATTTTATTAAGTGTGGTTGTTGGCACACTTAAGTTAAATTTTTTGATCATTAACTATGACTTATCCAGATAGTTTTTGTCTGTAAATATTGATTTAAAGCTTCAGTTCCTTGGTCTCTGCTTAGTGATCCAGATTGTTTATATCCACCGAAAGGAGTTTTAATATCACCCTCTGAAAATGTATTTATTGAAACAGTTCCACAGGGAAGACTTTTTGCTAAGTGAAATGCTTTGTTTATATCTTTCGTGAAAACGCTTGCATGAAGACCATATTTTGAGTTTTTTGCAATTTTTAAAGCTTCCTCTTCGTTGTTTA
>Ga0208880_1000047_pt1 | contig 23346 bp, 23 predicted proteins | sample Knorr_S23_td_Sur_FD_185606 | JGI IMG/M metagenome (GOLD analysis project Ga0208880, IMG submission 185606) | Marine microbial communities from Southern Atlantic Ocean transect - Knorr_S23_td_SurfaceB_ad_5m_LV_B (SPAdes) (version 2) | ecosystem: Environmental > Aquatic > Marine > Oceanic | place...
CTTTTTATCCAATTGAGAATTTTTTCATCGTCTGGTTGGGTTCGAGGCCCTACAACATCAACCAACTGACCTTCTTCGTCTATAAGGTACTTTTGAAAATTCCAGCTCACACTAGAATCTCTTAGGCCGTTCTTTTTTTTCTGTGTCAAAAATTGATATACCGGGTGCTTATTACTTCCTTTTACATTTATTTTTGACATCATTGGAAAGCTCACACCATAATTTTTTTTACAAAAAGCACCAATATCCTCATTCGTTCCAGGCTCTTGCCAAAGGAAATTATTGGACGGAAATCCGATTACAACAAAACCACTGTCTTTGAATCTGTCGTAAAGTGCTTGTAGTTTTTTGTATTGAGGGGTTAAGCCACATTTAGAAGCTGTATTAACCACCATGATTTTCTTTCCTTTGAGTGAACTGAAATCAAAATCGTCACCGTTAATATCAGCAACTACATATTGGTAAATGCTCGTACTCATACTTTTTTTTTGGGCCTGCAATGAGGATGTTATACAACAAAAAACCCCGACCCAACTCGCAATCTTTTTCATTCTTTTTTAGACAAAAGTATTAAATCTCAAACAAGTCAGGTTCATCGAAGAAAAGCCTATACAATTTCTGCGCTCAAGCCTGCATCCAAAAGGCGTAAACACTTGGGTTCTAGCTCTGCATAACTTCCTGATTTTACTGTGCATTTTCCATTGTAATGAACAATCAGCGCACACTGTTCAGCTTGTTCGGGTGTATGCTCACAAACGGCAATCAAGGTAGCAATTACATGGTCAAAAGTGTTCACGTCATCATTAAACAATACGATTTCGTGCTCTCGCTGAGTGTCAACAAGAACGTCGGTTTCGGTTTGCGTTTGCTCGTCGTTTTGATGGAAACGAATATTCACAGTCATGAAGATACATATTTTAAGCATATCCAACGATCCAATTGAGCCACTGAAACCTGTGTTAAGTTGTTTTGAACACAAACTTTATGAAGAAATTCTACATCTGATTCAAAAAACCCACTGAGCAATAAAGTTCCTCCTTTGCGAAGTTTGTTTGCGTAGTGAGGTATGTGCTCCAACAGCACATTGCGGTTGATATTTGCCAGAATCAAATCATAATTTGAATCTGTCTTTTCGATATCCCCACAACTTGCAACAACCTTGTCGCAACAATGGTTTCTCAATGCGTTTTCTGTGGTGTTTTCCACACACCAAGGCTCGATATCAAACGCATCTACATGTAGCGCACCTCTTTGCGCTGCTACGATGGCCAATATCCCTGTCCCACAGCCCATGTCTAACACTTTTTGCGCCTGAACATCCAACTCCAAAACCGATTCTAACATCAAACGGGTGGTTTGGTGGTGTCCGGTCCCAAAAGACATTTTGGGTTCAATGATTAACTCATAGGGTGTTTGTTTGGGCGGATGAAAAGGAGCGCGAATGGTGTATTCACCCACTACGATGGGTTGAAAAGACGCCTCCCATTGGGCATTCCAGTTTTCCATAGGAATACTATGTACCGTGTAGGAAACACTAAAATTTGGATCAGATAAAAGCTCAAGACTGTCTATATGGAATTGAGACCAATCCTCACTTCTTATGTAAGCGTTTAGACCCATTGGGGTTTCTTCAAAACTTTCACAAACCGTCTGGCTGAGTTGAGCCAAGAGAAGTTCTGTCCCTAACGAATGAGGAGAAACTACAAATTGTATTTCGTAGTAAAAACTAGGATTTGAATCCATTGACTATGGCTGCAAAGTCAGTTGCATTGAGTGAGGCTCCCCCAATCAAACCGCCGTCGACATCAGGTTTGGCAAAAATTTCAGCGGCATTGGCAGGCTTGACACTTCCTCCGTAAAGAATAGATACGGATTGTGCGCAGTCATTTCCATATTGATTCACCAACAACTGACGTATAAAAGCATGCATCTCTTGAGCTTGTTCAGGGCTTGCTGTTTCACCAGTTCCGATAGCCCAAACAGGCTCATAAGCCAAAACAATTTGTTTCCATGCTTCTACAGGTAAATCAAATAAAGCATTACGCAATTGGCTTTCAACTAAATCAAAATGCTTGTTTTGTTGACGATCCGATAATTCCTCCCCAAAACAAAAGATAACTTCCAAATTATTTTTCAAGGCTGCTTGAACTTTTTCTGACAAAAGCGAATCGTCTTCACCAAAGTACGCTCTGCGCTCAGAATGTCCCAAAATAACGTGCTGGACACCCACACCCAACAACATAGATGCAGATATTTCACCTGTATATGCGCCACTTTCGGCTTGATGCATGTTTTGGGCAGCCACACCTATACGGCTTCCATTAGTTGCCTGAACAGCTTGTGACAAATGAATAGAAGTAGGTGCTATAATAACTTCCACATTAGGGTCTAGGTCTTGCTCAAGTAGTTCTTCAATAAGGGCGTCCGTTTCGGTCGCTGTTTTGTTCATTTTCCAGTTTCCTGCAACAATATGCTTTTTCATATAACGAGATTTTAAGTTGATTTAATTTTAGGATCTAAATAAATATAAATTTGATCGACGAGAAGGTTGATTAAGATAAACAGAGATGACACGGTCAGAACAGAGCCCATAAGTACTGGTACATCCAAAACGTTCAAGGCATTGACAATTTCTTTGCCGATTCCATTCCAACCAAAAATATATTCTACAAAAACAGCTCCTGCGAGCATGCTGGCAAACCAACCAGACAGAGCTGTTACCACAGGGTTCAGTGCATTTTTAACAACATGACGCCAAAGCACCTGTGCTTCCGTTAGACCTTTGGAACGTGCAGTCCTTACATAATCTCGGCTCCATTCGTCTAGCAATGCATTTCGCATCAATTGCGTAACTACGGCAAGTGGACGAATACCTAATACCAATGATGGTAATATCAGATTTTTCCATGCAATATGATATGAAGTACCCATGTCGTCTAATTCATAAAGGCTGCCTGTCATATTCAAGCCTGTGTAAGACTGTAGTAAAAATCCAAAAATCCATGCCGCTAGAATAGCACTAAAGAAAGAGGGCGTACTCATTCCGATGGTGCTAACCCACTGTATCAATCGGTCGAGCCAGGTATTGACACGTATGGCAGAGAGGACACCCAGAAGCAGCCCCAAAATAATGGCAATAAACAAAGCAGCTATGGCCAAAACAACGGTATTTGGCAAGGTGTCTGCAATAATTTGACTTACACCCATATCGTTTTTTTGGTAGGATTCACGTAAGTATGGCCACTTAATCACCAAAGCTTTGGATTGAAAATCAAAAAGGGATGTATAATGATAGTTTCCAGTATCTAAGCTGTTAAAACTACCCACTTTGGGGTGCCAAGAAATAGGACTTAAATCATTCAAATAGCTCGTATATTGTTTGAATATGGGTTGATCAAAACCATATTTTTTTTGAATCAATACTAGCTCTTCACTGTTTTCGTTTTGACCCAGCATCATCTGGGCAGGGTCACCAGGCATCACAGAAAACAAAAAGAAAATTACCGTAGCAACACCCCAAAGGGTGGCAAAAACAGTAAGGAGTTTTTTTAGTATTCTCATATGGCCTCCATATGGATCAGGGCGAACAAGGCGTAGTTTATCATGTCTTGATAATTGGCTTCTAACCCTTCACTAACCAATGTTTTTCCGTCGTTGTCTTCGATTTGCTTAACTCTTAGCAATTTTTGTAAAATCAAGTCGGTTAGCGAACTCACTCTCATATCACGCCAAGCCTCGCCATAGTCATGGTTTTTTGCCTCCATTAAGGCTTTGGTTTGGGCCAACTGGTGTGTGTAGTGATTCATAACTGTTTCAGCATCCATGTCAGGTTGTTCAGCAACTCCTTGTTCGAGCTGAATGATTGCCATAACACAGTAATTGACAATTCCAATAAATTCTGACACTTGTCCCTCTTCAACCTTTTGAGTTTTGTTTTTCTGCAAGGTGCGTATCCGCTGGGCTTTTATAAAAATCTGATCAGTTAGGGAAGGCGTTCTTAAAATACGCCATGCGCAACCATAATCGTGCATTTTCTTTTCAAATAAAGCTTGGCAAAGTGCCACGGCAGCGTCGTATTGTTGGCTGGTATTGGACAAGGTTTAAACTTTTGCGTAAATTTCGGTCAAATTTAATCATTTCTTATCTTATTTTCCTGACGAATTTATGTTTAGCTTGAACTGCAACGGACGACTTGTCAATCTCGACCAGCCCAAAATTATGGGCATTCTCAATGTGACCCCAGATTCATTTTTTGACGGAGGTCAGTTTGAAAACATTGAACTACTTGTACAACAAGCGACAAAGCTTTTAAACGAAGGTGCTGATTTTTTGGATATTGGCGGTGCGAGCTCAAAGCCTGGAGCCATTCCTGTTCCAGAAAAGGAAGAATTGCAGCGAGTATTACCTGCCATACAAGCTGTCTTAGACAAACATCCAGATGCGATAGTTTCCATTGACACGACTAGGAGTCGTGTAGCAACAGAAGCTGTAAAAGCTGGTGCGATGCTGGTCAATGATATTTCTGCTGGTAACTCAGACCCCAATATGCTTGAGGTTGTTGGTGATTTGGGAGTCCCATACATTGCTATGCACATGCAAGGAACCCCACAAAACATGCAAAACAACCCACAATACAAAAATGTATGGATCGAAATTCAACGCTCACTGGCCCAAACCATTGAAAAAGCTTACAGCAAAGGCATTCATGATGTAATCATTGATCCTGGGTTTGGGTTTGGAAAGACGGTTTATCACAATTACGAGCTATTAAAACACTTAGAAGAATTTCGCCATTTGAACGCCCCTATTCTTGTAGGACTTTCAAGAAAATCTATGATACAAAAAGTTCTTGGAGTGTCCGCTCAAGAGGCTCTCCATGGCAGTTCTGTTTTACACACCCTGGCGCTTTCCAAAGGAGCTCATATACTTCGCGTACACGATGTGAAAGAGGCGAAAGAGGTGGTGCAACTGGTTAATCAAGTACATAACCCCGAAAAAAGAATTGATTCAAAAACATAGGTCGTTCCAATTTTAGTAGTTTTATAAAAAATTTAGTTTGAATCCACTCGACTTTCTAGACATCCGCATCATTGATATTTTAGATATTGTATTGGTAGCCATCTTGCTTTACTATGTATACAGATTGGTAAAAGGAACTGCAGCTATCAATATTTTTATAGGTATTGTGATTATCTATCTGATATGGAAGGTTACCGATGTTTTGCAGATGAAGGTCCTCAGTAATATTTTAGGTGGGTTTATCAGTGTCGGGGTGTTTGCTTTGATTGTGGTTTTTCAGCAGGAAATCCGAAAGTTGTTGTTATTGGTAGGGTCTTCAAATCTGGCCAATCGCAGAAACATCAAGCGCTATTGGAATTTTATCACCAATAAGCGTGTTTCTCAAAACAATGTTGCAGATCGATTGGTCAAAGCGTGTGCACAGCTCAGCGCCCATAAAGTAGGTGCATTGATGGTTTTAGAGCGTAATACCAGTATGGATTTTGTGAGAACCACAGGCGACGAAGTAGACATGGAGGTTTCTGTACCCGTTCTAGAAAGTATTTTTTTTAAGGGAGGACCCTTACACGATGGAGCGATCATCATAGATCACAACCGGATTACTGCGGCGCGTGTTGCACTTCCGCTCAGCGACCAAAAAAACATTCCTTCTAGGTACGGACTGCGTCACAGGGCTGCTTTGGGAATTACAGAAAAAACAGATGCTACAGCTTTAGTAGTTTCTGAGGAAAGCGGCAACATTTCTTATCTAAAGAATGGAGAGTTTGTGCCCTTTGATTCCCATGAACAACTGCAAGAAATCATTGAGGAAGATCTCAGTTAGGCAATTTCTTCTTTCTTGCTAAACTGTACTTCGTAAAGCTTTCGATAGTATCCATTCTTTTTTCTCAGAAGCTGTTTATGGGTGCCTATTTCAACGATATTCCCTTTGTCCAAAACAATAATCTTATCTGCTCGCTGAACGGTTACCAAACGATGTGCAATTACAATCGCTGTTTTATCTTTGGTAACCTGCTCTGTAGCATTTTGAATTAAACGTTCAGCATCTGTGTCAACTGAAGAAGTCGCTTCGTCTAAAACAAGAAGGGCAGGCTTGCTCACATAAGCTCTTAAAAAAGCAATCAATTGACGTTGACCTCCCGAAAGAAGGGCGCCTCGTTCCTTAACATTGTAGTGGTACTGACCGGGAAGGCTCATGATAAAATCATGAACACCTATTTTTTTGGAAGCCTCTACCACCATTTCTTCAGTGATGTTCGAATCCCAAAGAGTGATGTTGTTGTAGATAGAATCTGCAAACAAGAACACGTCCTGAAGCACAATGGCAATGTTACTCCTCAATGAGGACAGCGTAAAATCTTTAATGTCAGTATCATCAATTTTTATAACCCCTTTTTGGATGTCATAAAAGCGTCCCAAAAGGTTGATGATTGTGGTTTTACCCGCTCCGGTAGCGCCAACAATCGCAACCGTGTCACCAGGAGCCACCTCAAAGGATATATTGTTTAAAACCGGTTCATCAGCTTTGTAGGCAAAATCTACATTTTGAAATTGCAGGGTACCCTTGAGCTGACCTGCTTCAATCGAACCTGAGTCTTGGATATGACTGTCTGTATCCATCACCCCAAAAACACGTTGCACAGCTACCATGCCCATTTGTAGGGTATTGAACTTGTCGGCAATCTGACGTAGAGGTCGAAAAAGCATTTGGGAGAGTTGAATAAATAAGAAAATAGCCCCCAATGTGATGCCATTGGCTTGGGCAACAACTTGTAAACCTCCATACCACACCAACAAGCCTATTGTAATAGAGGTTGAAAGTTCGGCAATAGGAAAAAAGATAGAGTTGTACCATACCGTTTTTAACCATGCTTTTTTATGTTGCTCGTTGATGGCTTGAAAAGCCTTATACTCTTGTTTTTCACGGGCAAAAAGCTGAACGATCTTCATCCCTGAAATACGTTCTTGAACAAAAGAATTGAGGTTGGCTACTTGGGTTCTAACGTCATCAAAGGCAAACTTCATTGCTTTTTGGAATTTCCGTGTAGCAAAAAGAATCAAAGGGAGAACAGCAAATACAATCAATGAAAGTTTCCAACTGACACTGAGCATCACAACCACCACGATAATCATTTTGAGCAAATCTGCAATAATCATAAACAAACCCTGACTGAATATTCCAGCAATGGTTTCGATGTCATTTACAGCTCTAGTCACCAATCGACCAACGGCTGATTTGTCAAAAAAAGCCATCCTAAAGCCAATCAACTTTTTAAAGAGTTGAGTACGAAGATCATAAACAACCTGCTGACCTAACCAATTGGCATAATAGATAAAAGAGAATTGGAAAATAACTTCCATCAATAATACCCCGCCCATCATAGCAATCAAAACAAGCATTCCCTCATAGTCTTTTAGGGTGATATAATCATCAACCGTTATTTTTAGCAAATAAGGGTTCAGTGTCGAAAAAGCTGACAGAAGTATGGCTGCCGTTAACACAAACAAAAAAGTGAATTTGTATGGACGTGTGTAACGCATCAACCTCTTAAAAAGGGAGGTGTCTAATATTGAACCGCTAACCTTAGGACGCATGGTTCACAAATATAGTGTTTGGATAATCAATTTGAGTTAGATACAAACCGTGAGCAGGAACAGAGTAACCCGCCTGACTGCGTGACCTACTGATGAGTACTTGTCTAAATCCTTCTAAAGTCAATTTTCCTAAACCCACTTCAATAAGTGTGCCTACAATAGCACGCACCATATTTCTTAAAAAACGGTTCGCACTGATATAAAACACCCAGTCAGATCCACTGCTTACCCACTCGGCGTTTGTGATGTTACAGTCGTAAGTTTTTACATCTGTTTTGGACTTGGAAAAACATTTAAAATCTGTGTGACTGAGCAACAATTTAGCAGCTTGGTTCATGGAAGAGATGTCCAAAGGTTTCCCTAAACCATACGCATAAGAGACTAAAAAAGGGTTTTTAGCAGTGGTTAAGTGATACTCATAAGAACGAGATGTGGCATCGAAACGAGCATGTGCATCGTTATGCACTAAGCGAATCGCCTTTATGGCAATATCTTTGGGTAAATACTGATTGAGCCTGAACTTAAAATTTTCTTTGATAGGATCTTTTACGTCTACATGAGCAAAGATTTGGCGCGCATGCACCCCAGCATCTGTGCGTCCGGCTCCTATAACAGTTGTTGTTTCGCCCAGTAACTTAGTCAGTCCGTCTTCAAGTGTAGATTGTATGCTCACACCATTAGGTTGTCGCTGCCATCCGTGATAGGCAGAACCGTCATATGAAAGTTCAATAAAATAGCGCAAGGAATACTACTTTTGTTTTGCAAAGATATTGTTTCTGATCAAGCTATTGACGTTGTTTTCAATGAAAAAAATACTTCTCCTTTCGGACACCCATGGACATATGGACTCGCATATTTTAAAATATGTAAGTCAAGCAGATGAAGTTTGGCATGCGGGAGACATCGGAGATTTTTCAGTAACTGATGCTTTACAAAAAATAAAACCCCTAAGAGCTGTTTATGGAAATATAGACGGCTCAGAAATCCGAACAGAATTTCCAGAAGATCTTTTTTTTGAATGTGAACAAGTAATGGTATATATGAGACATATAGGTGGTAGACCCGGTCGATACTCCAAAGGTGTTTCGGAACTACTCATTCATAAAAAACCGAAACTGTTTGTTTGTGGACATTCTCATATTCTCAAAGTACAATTCGATAAAAAACATCAAACCCTTTATCTCAATCCAGGTGCTGTGGGTAAAAAAGGATTTCACAAAATCAGAACCCTATTGCGCTTTACCCTTGATCAAGGAGATATCAAAGATCTGGAAGCTATAGAGTTAGCGCCCAGAAAATAAGCGTCTCCAAACACCCCGCCATCTTAAACGCCTTATAAAGATTCCTTCTTTTTTGTTAACTAAAAAAGAGAGATTGTTTGATTTCGCTTTAAAATAGGTTCGATGAGCTCGACACAATGTCTTAACGTTAAAGGATTGTTGTTTGAATGTCGCCAACATACTCAATAAATACCCGTAGCGAAGCGCATAAAACACCTCCATATGTTTTGGTGAGGTATACCCAGATCCTGTAGGTCTGAGGTGTTTTACTTTGAGGTTTGGGTCAGTAATGGTTTCCCAACCATGATATTGTGACAACAAAACATCGAGCGTGTCCCAACCTAGGGCTTCTCTGAGACCTCCTATCTGATCTAAACATTTTTTTCTGTACGCTTTAATGGGGCCGCGAATATGATTCGGGTTTGATATGCTCTCATCAATCCAAGCACCATCCTCATCTATCACTTGAAGTACCCCAGCAAACATTCCAAGGTTTGATTGATTCTTAAACCGTTCCAACATACGCATCAAGTAATCAGGAGGAAAAACAAGGTCTGCATCGAACTTACATATAACATCGCAATCAGAGACAGAATTCAATCCATGCTTCCATGCCCGAATTACTTTGGCGCCTGGCAAATGTTGATTAGATGATTGTATCTTTATATTGTGTATCCATGGATGCTTGTGTGAATAGGAAGCTGTAATATCTGACGTTTCATCCGTAGAATTATCGTCTACAACACACAGCACATCTGGTAAGCGAGTCTGAGAGACCAAAGAATCCAATGTGTTTTGGATAAAGGCCGCTTCGTTGTGAGCAGGGATGATGATGCCAATTTTCATGTTAGAGAATCCATGGTTCTTTCAGCATACACAATGTAGTAGCGTGGTGTAAGCCAACGTAGTATGGGTCGAACACCCAATGTAAAACGTCCAGGATTGGTCCATTTTTCTGAAGCTACAATGCGCCAGCCCGCTTTTTCTAGCAACCAGTCGAATTGCCATGATTCAAACTCGTGATAATGTCTGTCTCTAAGGTCTGATTTACTTCGATAGGCAGCAGCAAACCATAGTCTTAGCGGCACACTGACCACCAATTTAGGAGCTTTTATTGCTTTAAGTAATGGATAGGGCGAGACTAGGTGTTCAAGTATTTCAAAAGCAGTAACCACATCGTATTTTGAGCTTTTAACTGCAGAAAAATTCACATCGAGGTCTTCTCCTTGTGTGTTATAAACCTCATGTCCTAGAGCTTTTAGTTTAAGAGCCAGCGGGTTTTCAATACCAATATCCAGAATTACAGACTTTTCCCGCACATATTGCTCGAAGAAAGACAAGGTTTTCTTATATCTTTTTTTTGGAGTATATCTATACATAACTATCTAATACGATCTGAAGCCCTTACCAAGTCCTCGTCGCGCTTTATGGCTTTATTAGCCATGACCAATAACAGCATATAAAACAGATAGAAAAGCATGGGAGCCATATGTAATAAATCGGCTTTTTCTAATTTGACATAACCTGTAATATGAATTGCCCATACAACAAGAGTAGCAGCTATCAACAAACGGTTTAACACAAACTGCAACTGTCGGTTTTTAAATAAAAAAACAACTGCCATAGGGCCTGCGGTCATCAAGACAAACACGATAAGCATTAAATAATGTTGGTCATAAGTAACCTCTTGAGCGCTGAATAGCAGGCGTTTGGGATAAAAGACAAGACCCAAACCTTGAAGAAGTGCAGAAAGAATCAAATAGAGGGATTGTATGCGTTGTATCATAAGTGAAATTTCGTTTAAAAATAAAAAAAGTTGTATATTCGCAACAAGAATTCAGCCCCTTTCACAGAATTCTTTTATTCCTTTTTTTATATTATCCACTCAACACATATAATGTTTGAAATTTCTGAACTAAAAGCAAAAAAGCTTCCTGAATTGCAGGAACTAGCCAAATCTCTCGGGGTAAAACCCATTGCTGGTCTTAAAAAACTCGACTTAGCATACAACATCATCGACCATATGTCCAGACTTCCTGATGCTAAAGAGGAAAAACAAGAGCAGAGCAAAGAAGCTATACCATCTGAAAAAGATGAAAAGCCCAAAGCAAAACAAGAGAACAAACCGCGTCAACGCTCCAAGCAAAAATTCCAAAATCAAAATCGCAAAAGCGACCATAATAATGGAGATAAAGAGCACAACCGCTCTAATGGGGTAGATAAAAACGTAGACAAAAGCGAAAACAAACACAACAAAGACACTAGAAATCGCTATCGTCAACCAGATTATGAGTTTGACGGCATTATTGAAAGCGAAGGTGTCCTAGAAATGATGAGCGAAGGTTACGGCTTTTTACGCTCATCAGATTACCACTATTTATCATCTCCTGACGATATTTATGTTTCTCAATCTCAAGTCCGTTTGTTTGGTTTAAAGACGGGAGACACTGTCTTGGGGCACGTAAGACCCCCAAAAGAAGGCGAAAAATATTTCCCCTTGATAAAGGTTTCGCTTATAAATGGTCTTACACCCGATGTGGTTAGAGATCGTGTTTCATTCGAACACCTTACGCCTCTTTTCCCTAATGAAAAATTCAACATTGCCGAAAAACAAAGCACCATATCTACAAGGATTATGGATTTGTTTTCACCCATTGGAAAAGGACAAAGGGGTATGATTGTATCTCAACCTAAGACGGGAAAAACCATGTTGCTTAAAGACGTCGCAAACGCAATTGCGGCCAATCATCCAGAGGTATATCAAATTATTCTGCTCATTGATGAAAGACCTGAGGAAGTAACAGATATGCAACGCAACGTAAAAGGAGAGGTAGTCGCCTCTACTTTTGACGAACCTGCAGATCGTCATGTAAAAGTTGCCAATATTGTTTTAGAGAAGGCAAAAAGATTGGTAGAGTGCGGTCATGATGTGGTCATCCTTTTGGATTCTATTACTCGCCTTGCACGAGCATACAACACTGTTCAGCCAGCATCTGGTAAAATCTTAAGTGGTGGAGTTGACGCCAATGCCTTACACAAACCCAAGCGCTTTTTTGGAGCAGCAAGAAATATTGAAAATGGAGGATCACTTTCTATCATTGCTACGGCTTTGACAGAAACAGGCTCTAAAATGGATGAGGTAATTTTTGAAGAGTTTAAAGGAACTGGAAACATGGAACTACAGTTGGATCGACGCATCTCGAATCGACGTATTTTCCCGGCCATTGATTTGGTTTCTTCAAGTACTCGTCGCGACGATATGCTTCTCGACGAAAATACGGTTCAGCGTATGTGGATTATGCGAAAATATCTTGCCGATATGAATCCTGTGGAAGCCATGGAGTTTATTGAAGACCGCATCAAACGCACCCATAACAACGAAGAGTTTTTGATTTCTATGAATCAATAAACCTAAAATATGTACAAAATAAAAAGGCTTCCCTAGGGAAGCCTTTTTTAATGGGTTGTAATTATTCTACAATGAAGCAGCGTGCTTAGTCAATTTTGACTTTAAATTGGCCGCTTTGTTGGCGTGAATAATATTTCGTTTGGCCAACTTGTCAATTTTAGAAACCAACTCTGGCAATGCTTTTTGGGCTTGCTTTTTGGTTGTTAGCTCCTGAAACTTACGAATGGCGTTTCTCGTAGTTTTGTGCTGAAGACGGTTGCGTAAACGCTTGGTTTCGTCAGAACGGATGTTTTTTAATGCAGACTTATGATTAGCCATAATTTATGTTTTGTAGCCCGTAGGGGAATCGAACCCCTCTTACCAGGATGAAAACCTGGCGTCCTAGCCGATAGACGAACGGGCCTATTATTGCGGTTGCAAATGTAAATGATAGATTAGAAACTTGCAACAGTTAAAAAATAAAAAAATCAATATGCTTTTGCAAACAAGACACGCTGTTTTGATGGTGCACCGCTGAAGACACAAACACCCTCCTCTGAAGGATTGTTGAGAGGAATGCATCTTATTGTCGCCTTGGTTTCTTGTTTGATCTTGTTCTCCGTTTCAGAAGTCCCGTCCCAATGCGCAGAGATAAATCCACCTTTTTCTTTTAGTACTTTTTTAAAATCTGTGTAGCTATCTACTTCCGTGATGTGGTCATTTCTAAACGTAAGCGCACGATCAAAAAGGTTTTGTTGTATTTCATCTAATAGAGCTACAATATGTGATGACAAACCATCTTGAGCAACAAAAGATTTGCTGAGGTTGTCCCTCCTCGCCAACTCTACTGTACCCTTCTCAATGTCTTTGGGTCCTATGCCGATACGAAGTGGCACCCCTTTAAGCTCATATTCATTGAACTTGAAACCTGGTTTGTGGGTATCACGACTGTCTAGATGCACTCTAATACCTGCCTCTTTTAGCGACTGGGTAAGTTCAGAAGCAGCATCTAAAACACGGTCACGTTCTTCTTCACCTCTATATATGGGCACCACAACTACTTGATGTGGAGCTAGGTTGGGAGGCAACACCAGCCCTTGATCATCACTATGCGTCATAATCAGGGCGCCCATCAAACGCGTAGACACACCCCATGAAGTGGCCCAAACATGTTCAAGGCCACCTTCTTTGTTTGCAAATTTTACATCAAAAGCCTTTGCAAAATTTTGACCTAAAAAATGGGAAGTACCAGCCTGAAGCGCCTTGCCATCTTGCATCAAAGCTTCTATGCAATATGTCTCAACCGCACCAGCAAAGCGCTCACTTTCGGATTTGGTTCCTTGAATCACTGGGATTCCCATAAAACCCTCTACAAAACGCGCATATACATCATTCATTAAGATGGCTTCGTCTAAAGCTTCTTGTTTGGTGGCATGAGCCGTATGTCCTTCTTGCCACAGGAACTCAGCGGTCCGTAAGAATAGACGTGTACGCATTTCCCAACGAACAACATTGGCCCATTGATTGAGTAAAATGGGGAGGTCTCTGTAGGACTGAATCCAGTTTTTGTATGTATTCCAAATGATTGCCTCACTCGTTGGACGAACGATCAACTCTTCTTCGAGCTTGGCTTTGGGATCAACACGAAGTTTTCCTATATGATCAGGGTCATTTTCTAGTCGATAATGAGTTACTATAGCGCACTCTTTGGCAAAACCTTCGGCATTTTTCTCTTCGGCTTCAAACAAGCTTTTTGGAACAAATAATGGGAAGTAGGCATTGGAATGACCTGTTTCTTTGAACATGTGATCCAACTCGGCTTGCATACGTTCCCAAATGGCGTAGCCGTATGGCTTAATGACCATACAGCCTCGAACCGCTGCATTTTCAGCTAGGTCAGCTCTGACGACCAATTCGTTGTACCACTTCGAGTAATCCTGGCTTCTTTTTGTTAAAGTGTTACCCATAAACTATTTTGGCATAAATTTTGGTTATGAACAATGTGTTAGGCAAATCTAACTAAATTTACAGAGTTGAACACTAATGTTTATGAAATGAAACCACAACCCGCCATCCGACAAAAGACCATCTTATCTATAATTTCCTTTTCGATGTTACTTATTGGTTGTGGTTCCTTTGAGACCGTTTCATATTACAACGATGGCATTTATGGTGATGAGGCTACAGCTCATCAAAAACCAAAAACAAGCACCAACGGAAATTATTACAAAAAGTATTTCGATCAAAAAATAGATGAGGCTGATCAAGATTCCGTTTTATTTACAGACCCTGCAGGTTACAGCAACACACAAGTTGATGAGCCTGACAACACTCAACAACAAACTTACGGGAATTGGGGCGATCAAGCGGATCAAATCAATATTACCATAAACGGGTATGCTCCGTATTATTTTAGTCATACTCCATACTATAACTATCCCTACTGGGATGTACATTATCGTCCATGGTGGAGACACCGCTACAGACCTTGGCGTTCATGGTCTTATTATCACTATCCTAGTTATTACTACAGTTGGTATCATCACTACAACCCTCATTATTACGGTCATTATCCTTACCACTACCCTACTTATTACAACAGTTACTACCGGAATTATGGCAATCAATATTCTGGAGTCATTTATAGCAAATCTAAAGGGCGACGCGGGAGTGCAAGTACTACTTCACCTAGGAATTCTATTACCCCACGGAGTGTATCCGAATACTCATATGGTTCCTCTACTGATACGAGTTCTTCGTCTAGGCGTTACGAATCTACAAGTAGAGATGATTCAGCAAGGGAGTATAGGTCAGCCTCAACAAACACTGAAGGAAGATCGACATCAAACTTTATGAATCGTGATTATTCAAACCGTCGGATATCTACACGTGAAGATGGAAGAAAAACAGTGAGTGCTGGTCGGTCAAACAATAACGGCAGCAATTATCAAGTGCGATCTTACAGGGCAAACACTTCCAATAACAGGGCAACACAGAGTAGTCAAAGTTCGAAATACACATCTCAAAGATCACAATCTAGCTACAGCCCTTCGTATAATAGCTCTAACTCTCGATCCAGCGCTCCGTCTTATAGTTCGGGACGTTCTAGCTCTAGTTCATCGTACAGCGGGCGATCGTCTTCAGGGTCTACACGATCCTCTAGCAGTGGAAGAAGATAAAAGATATAAGAAAAGAAGATTATGAAACATTTGTTTGTTATCCTGTTTGCAGGCTTGGGTATCTTTTGTAGTCAAGCACAAAACCTTGAACATGTTCGTTTTTTTAACCAAGAGGAGTTAGGAGGCTCCGCGCGCTTTCAGGCGCTTTCTGGTGCCTTTGGAGCCCTGGGTGGAGACTTGTCATCCATAATGGTCAATCCAGCCGCCTCGAGTGTGTTTCAACATGTTGAATTTGGAGGGAGCATAGGTTTTATCAATACGAATAACAGCGCCAATTACTTTGGAACCAAAACGACAGATGACGATTTGCAGCTCGAACTAAATCAACTCGGAGCTGTGATTGTGATGGAAAATGCTGGAAATGGTTCGTGGAAAAAATTGGCTTTTGGAGTAAATGCAGAGATGAAAAACTCATTTGATAACTCTATAAACATACAGGGGGTTAACAACCAACATGGCTTGGATGAATATTTTTTGAACTATGCCGCTGGCACTGATTTTGAGGAGCTAAGGGTGTTTGATGGAGAAACCATTTCTGGGCGTTATGCCTCCTTAGGCAGCAACCAGGGTTTTGGTTACCAACAAGCTTTTTTGGGTTTCCAATCTTATATATTTGACTACGATGCTGACACAAATTCATATGTTTCTAGTGCTTTGTACGATGACGTAAGCCACAACCACCAATACCAAAGCAGAGGAAACCAATGGGCGATTGCCTTGAATTTTTCGGCTCAGTACAAAGATTGGTTGATTCTTGGCACGAACATTAACATCCATACCGTTGAGTTGACACAACAGACTAAAACGGTAGAAAATGGTTACTTAAATGATTCTTATTTGAAAGAGGTTTACTTTGAAAACTATTTAAGTACTTTCGGAGGTGGAGTTTCTCTACAATTTGGAGCCATTTTAAAACCCTCCAAATCTTTGCGAATTGGATTGAATTACACAACGCCTACATGGTATTCTTTGGATGAGGAGCTCACACAATACATTGAAACCATCAATACAGATGAAGAAAACACACGATTTGACCAATTTATCAACCCCAATGTGGTCAATGTGTATGAAGAGTACACCATCAAAAGTCCAGCTCAGTTTAGAAGCAGCATAGCCTATGTGTTTGGCGGACAAGGGTTGGTTTCCTTTGACTATCTGCGTAAGAACTATCAAAATTCAAATATAGGGCCTAGCGACAATGATCTTTTTAGAGAGATCAATAATCAGATAGAAAGTCAATGGGATGTTGGAAACAGTTATCGATTTGGAACCGAATGGCGTTTGGGTGGCATCAGCCTTAGAGGCGGGTATCACATGGACGAATCTCCTTACACCAACACAGAATCTTTTGGAGATCTTACTGGTTTTTCCCTTGGATTGGGTTTTAATTTCGGCAATAACACATTCGATATTGCTTATGTCAACAGCGAAAGAAACAGCAAACACCGACTCTACGATGTAGGTCTTACCGATACGGCTCAAATCAACGGTTCTGTTTCAAGAATTACCCTTGGCATGAACTTTAAATTTTAAAAAAGTCGAAGCTGATACTTAAATTTTGAATTAAGTATATTTGTGTTTGAAATCATTGCAATGAAAATTGATAGAATTTTAGAGGATACCTTCACAGATTTAAATGGAGACGACCATGTCGGAGGCGCCATAGACACTCCCCTACGTGACGATGCATTTGAACTTTCTGATGCAGAAAAAATCAAACGTATCGAAAAAGACATGGCCAACATATTGGAAACACTCGGCATGGACATGACCGATGACAGCCTCAGAGGCACTCCTAGACGTGTGGCTAAAATGTTTGTAACAGAAATTTTTGGAGGACTTCATCCTGATCGAGCACCCAAAGCTTCCACTTTTGACAACAAGTACAAATATGGTCAGATGCTCGTAGAAAAAAACATTACCCTCTACTCTACTTGCGAACACCACTTGCTTCCCATAGTAGGCAAGGCTCATGTGGCTTATATTTCCAATGGTACCGTGATTGGTTTGTCAAAAATGAATCGTATTGTAGATTATTTTGCAAAACGTCCTCAAGTACAAGAACGTCTCACACGCCAAGTAGTTCAAATGATGCAGGAAGCACTCAATACAAAAGATGTAGCCTGTGTGATAGATGCCAAACACCTTTGTGTGAATTCTCGCGGAATACGTGATATCGATTCTAGCACCATTACTGCAGAATTTGGAGGCCAATTCAACAAGCCAGAAGTAAAAAAGGAATTTTTGGAGTACCTTCGTTTAGAGACTACCTTTAAATAAAACATGGCGCTTTATAGCACACAAGTACTTTCTATCTACAATTCTTTGAGCGGCAAGAAAGAAATTTTCAGGCCCATCAGTGAAGGCAATGTAGGGATGTATGTCTGTGGGCCAACTGTATATAGCAATGTACATCTGGGCAACTGCCGAACTTTTATCTCTTTTGATATGATATTTAGATATCTAAGGCATTTGGGTTATAAAGTGCGGTATGTTCGAAATATAACGGATGCTGGGCATCTGGAAGACGATGCGGATCAAGGTGAAGACAAAATCGCTAAAAAAGCTCGTCTTGAGCAAATTGAACCTATGGAGGTGGTTCAAAAATACACAGTGGATTTCCACAATACTATGGCGGCATTCAACAACTTACCACCAAGTATTGAGCCGACTGCTACAGGACACATACTCGAACAAATAGAAATTGTCAAGCAAATCATAGAGAACGGTTTTGCTTACCAAGTAAATGGATCAATTTATTTTGATGTAAAAGCCTTTAACGACTCTTCCGATTACGGAAAGTTGAGTGGCCGCAAGCTCGAAGACATGATTCACAACACACGTGAAACCAGCGGTCAGGGTGACAAAAGAAACCCTCAAGATTTTGCCCTTTGGAAAAAAGCCGAACCAACCCATATTATGCGTTGGCCTTCCCCATGGGGAGAAGGTTTTCCTGGTTGGCATTTAGAATGTACAGCGATGAGTACAAAGTATCTTGGGGAACAGTTTGACATACACGGAGGTGGGATGGATTTGAAGTTCCCACACCACGAATGTGAAATCGCTCAAGCAGAAGCTTTCGGAACTAAAGATCCTGTAAACTATTGGTTGCACGCAAACATGTTGACTTTAAATGGTAAAAAAATGGCCAAGTCAACGAGCAATAACATCCTTCCCCATGAAATGTTTTCTGGATCCAACCCAAACATTGACAAAGCATTTTCTCCCTCAGTGGTTCGTTTTTTTATGCTTCAAGCCCACTATAGATCTGTTTTAGATCTAAGCAGTGTTGCGCTTTCTGCTTCCGAAAAAGGTTTTCGAAAGCTCATGCAAGCAATTTCAGACACCCCTCAACTGACAACAGCCACTGAAACAACAGGAATCGACATTGCAAATTGGCAGCAGCGCTGTTACGATGCCATGAACGATGACTTCAATACACCTATCTTGATCGCAACACTATTTGAGGGCGTCAAATTTGTACAAGCAGTTTCTGACGAAACTCAATCCATCACATTAAAAGATCGGGAACGCCTACACAGCGTATTTATGCATTTTGTGTTTGATGTGTTGGGGCTCAGCGAAGAAAACAATACCCAAGATGACCAACATCTTTCAGGAGCTATGAAACTACTGATTCAATTAAGAGAGGAGGCTCGGAAACGCAAAGATTTTAGCACCTCTGATCAAATAAGAGATCAACTAAAAGAAGCTGGGATTGAGCTTAAAGACGGTAAGGACGGAACCACTTACAACCTCAGTTAGGTGAAACAGATTCTTATTTTTCCCTTTGTACTGATCATAAAGGCATATCAAACAATGATATCTCCCTTTTTTCCGGCCAGCTGTCGATTCAGCCCCACATGCTCCTCTTATGCCCTAGAAGCGTTTCAAAAACATGGTCCACTAAAAGGGATTTGGTTAACGATAAAACGAATTGGCAAATGCCATCCTTGGGGCGGTAAAGGTCACGATCCGGTTCCATAAGTTTGAGTGGCAATCAAAATCTTATATTTACATAAAATCAAAAAATGGTCTTTTTAAAATTCAATTGGGCACCTGACGAAGTTTTTATTAAAATTGGTTCTTTAGGCATTCACTACTACAGCCTGATGTTTATCATTGCTTTCGCGGCAGGTTATTACATCTTAAAAAGGATGTATAAAAATGAAGGAGTGTCTGATCATTTTCTAGAGCCATTGTTCGTTTACACAGTGTTGGGCACATTGATAGGTGCACGCTTAGGGGAGGTGTTTTTTTATAATTGGGAATATTTCCAAGACCATCTTGTCGAAATTCTACTACCTGTGAAAGAAGTGTCCGATGGCAGTATGTTTTTTGGTTTGATTCAAGGCTGGGAATTTACAGGATACAGAGGCTTAGCCAGTCATGGTGCTGCTATTGGTATTATCACAGCCATGATTTTATACAGAAAAAAATACCCCTACAAAACTGTGATTTGGATTTTAGACCGCATTGTTATTCCTGTGAGTTTTGGAGCGATTTTTATTAGAATCGGAAACTTTTTTAATTCAGAAATAGTCGGTAAGTACACAGGAAGTAACTTCGGTGTCGTGTTTGAAAATCGTGGGGAAGTTTTACCTAGACATCCCGCTCAATTATATGAGTCTCTAGGGTATATTATCGTTTTTTTGATTCTCCGATATATGTATTGGAACACGCAAAGAAAAGATCAATCAGGTTTTCTTTTTGGTGCTTTTTTAGCACTGATGTTCAGCGTTCGTTTTGTGGTTGAATTTGTCAAAGAAAGTCAAGGCGGGTTCGAATCTGCCTTAGGTCTTCTTTCTACGGGACAATGGTTGAGCATTCCCCTGATCCTAACAGGACTGATTTTTGCTTACCGTGCTCAGAAAAACACTTAAACTTCGCCTACTTTTTCTTGTTCAAAGTATCATACATGATTGGAGTGGCTATAAACATGGAGGAATAAGTTCCTACCAGTACACCTACAATCAGAGCAAACATAAACCCACGAATTGCTTCCCCACCAAAGAAGAAAATAGATAACAACACAACCAAAGTAGTCAATGAGGTGTTGAGAGTACGACTAAGTGTGCTGTTCAAAGCACTGTTAACAGTACGCCCAAAAGGCCAACTGCTATGAGCACGAGCAAACTCTCGTATGCGGTCAAACACAACCACAGTATCATTTAGTGAGTACCCAATAACTGTTAAGATTGCTGCAATAAAGGCTTGGTTAATCTCCATGCTGAAGGGCATAAAAGTATAGGTGAGTGAGAATATCCCTAGAACAACCAAAACGTCATGGAATACAGCGGCTACAGCACCCAGAGAGTACTGCCACTTACGGAAACGTAAAAGAATGTATAAAAACACAACGATGAGCGACCCAAAGACCGCTAGGAAAGAATTCTTTTTGATGTCGTCAGCAATCGTTGGGCCTACCTTAATAGATGACATAATACCCACTTGCTTGTCCTCACTTCCGCTGACAAAAGCATCCAAGGACAATCCTGCAGGCAAATAGGGTTGCAAAGTGGTAAAAATCAATCCTTGAATTTCATTATCCACAGCAACACCTTCTACATCTACCTTGTAGTTGGTCGTTATTTTCAACTGATTTTCTTTACCATATGTTTTGGCTTCAACACTACCTAAAACCGCTGCCAAATCAGACTGTACTTCAGAAGAATTCACAGCCTCATCAAAACGGACCGTATAAGAACGTCCTCCCACAAAATCTACCCCTTCATTCAACCCGTTGGTAAACAAAGAAAAAACAGCGACTGTTATAAGGGTACCAGAAACGATGTATGCAATTGTTCGCTTACCTAGAAAGACAATGCTCAAGTTTCTAAATAGGTTTTTAGTAAGTCCTGTAGCAAATTGTAGACTGTTCTTTCTTTGGAGGTGACCATCCACTAAAATTCTTGTAATAAAAATGGCCGTAAATAAAGAAGTTGCGATACCAATAAGTAAGGTGGTAGCAAATCCTTTAATAGGTCCTGTACCAAATACAAATAGAATCAAAGCTGTCAGTCCAGTAGTAATGTTTGCATCTAGGATTGATGAAAGTGCATTTTGAAAACCATCGGCAACAGCTTGTTTTTGCCCTTTTTCACGGACAAGTTCTTCTCTTACACGTTCGAAGATGAGTACGTTGGCATCAACTGACATACCGATTGTTAGGACTATACCTGCAATACCAGGGAGTGTGAGTACGGCACCTAGCCCTGCTAGGATTCCGAAAATCAACACAATATTTAAAGTCAATGCGATATCAGCGTACAATCCAGCACGTCCATAATAGAACATCATCCAAACAAGAACCAGCAACAACGCAATCGCGAAAGAATTTACACCACTCCGAATGGCTTCAGCACCTAAAGAAGGTCCAACAATTTCGGATTGAATAATTTCAGCAGATGCAGGTAATTTACCCGCACGAAGTACGTTTGCTAAATCTATGGCTTCATTAAGGGTAAACTGTCCAGAAATTTCTGAGCGTCCTCCCGAGATAGCTCCTTTAGAAACTCCAGGAGCAGAATAAACCACATCATCCAAAACGATGGCAATGTTGCTTCTTTCTCGGAATGCTTTGCCTGTCATATCTTCCCAAGTACGGGCACCCTTTCCGTTCATCTGCATGCTAACTGCAGGGCTGCCCACTTGATCATAAGTTTGTGCCGCATCTACAATCACACTGCCGCTTAAAGGGGGTTGATTGGTGCGATTCGATCGAATGGCATATAGGTCTAAAAGCTCAGAGTCTTTCTCAGATTTTCCCCATAAAAATTTGGTGTAACGTAGTTCTGAAGGGAGTAATGCACGTACTTCAGGCATATTGAGGTATCCGGTAACTTTTTGCTGGTCTTTGGCAGCAAATTGTGCCAAAACAGGACCACCTTGAAAGCCCGATCCAACGATCAAATCGTACAGCGGATTTTGGTTTAAAGACACCGAATCTTGTTGGGCTTCTACATCCGCCAAAAGGTCATCAATTTCAGATTTTTCACTGGCTTCATCAACCGTAAACTCAACGAGCCCCTTGAGAGTTTCATTGGTCTGTGCCAAAAAAGTAAAGTACTTGTCATTTGACTCTGTTTCCCAAAATTCGAGTTGAGCAGTGCTTTGTAATAAATTTTTCACACGATCGATATCTCGTGCACCGGGCAATTCAACTAGAATACGCCCGGAGTTTCCAAGGCGTTGGATGTTTGGCTGGGTCACTCCAAATTTATCGATCCTTTTGCGCAGAACTTCAAAAGCAGATACGATAGATTCGTCAATTTTTCTACTAATGATGGGTTTCACCTCATCATCTGTCATGTTAAAATTGATCTCATCACTGAGTGTTCGATTGGCGAAAATATCAGGACTTGCAAGTACTTCGTCTCCTTTGAGATTATCAAAGGCCTTAAAAAAGCTTTCTACATAACTCTCGTCTGTTGACTTTTGTAATTCATCTGCTTCCAAAATCGACTGATTAAACAGTGGATTGCGTGTGTTGTCTGCCAAACCTTTGAGTATGTCTTTGACAGAAATTTGCAGTATGACATTGATCCCTCCTTTAAGGTCAAGGCCTTTATTAAGTTCCCTTGCTTTGGCACTGTTGTAAGTTGTAAAGCCATACAAACTGTTGTTGCCAATAGAGTCTAAATAAGTTTGTTGATATTCGTCTAACGACTCAAAATAGTCTTTGGAATCGGAGTCAACTTGCGCTTCAGCATAAATTTGCGCTTGCTTTTCGGTTTGATTGACAATAAATGTAAAGGAGAGTTGATACAAACTGGCCAACCCGAACAAAAAGGCAAAAACTTTTACCAGTCCGTTATTCTGCATGATGTTTGTTTTAATTTATTAAAGGCAGGCAAATATAGGGTTTCCTAAGGATTCTTTTTGA
>Ga0208880_1000048_pt1 | contig 22918 bp, 15 predicted proteins | sample Knorr_S23_td_Sur_FD_185606 | JGI IMG/M metagenome (GOLD analysis project Ga0208880, IMG submission 185606) | Marine microbial communities from Southern Atlantic Ocean transect - Knorr_S23_td_SurfaceB_ad_5m_LV_B (SPAdes) (version 2) | ecosystem: Environmental > Aquatic > Marine > Oceanic | place...
CCACCCGTACTGCCAATGTTCCTTCACGAGGAAATCCCCGAAGCGAAGTTCACCGGATGCACGGTCCTTGTAGTACATGCTGTAAACGTCCCCTGCCTGTGGAAGCTGGGCCGTGATCGGATGAAGGACGCCCCAGTGGCCAACCACCTCTTCATCCCCATCGCCATCCATGTCGTAGGCATGCGGAAGTTGCTTGTCCGTCCAGCCCATCACCTGCTGGACGTCGTCGTACACGGGATCCGCACTTCCCCAGTATACGGGGACCGCCTGTGTATCCAAATCGACCGGGTAGAAATAGCATTCCCCGCTGAAACTCTTTCGATTGTAGAAAGCCATGACTTCGTCCCCGCCAACGCCATCGAAGTTTCCGACTACAACCCGGCGAATGACCCCGGCCTTCGGTGGAAGGACCTTTTTCAAGACGGTACCTGCCTCATCCAAAATATAAATGTGCTTGTCCACCCCACCGGCGACGATCCGGATGTCCCCGGCGGCATTGGTTCCCGTTGCCACACAGTACAGTGGGCCGGGTCGAGAAGTGCCCGTTTCCAGTAGCCAGTCCTTCAGCAAGACTCCCTCCCGTGACAGGATGCGCAGATGCCCATCGGTTCCGGGCAGGAGAACTTCCTCTCCCGGGCTGGTGCGGACAGCTTCCCCGGCCTCAACATCAATCCCGAAACTGGGTCCGGGCTCAAACTCCCAGAGCCGGTTGTCAGCATCCGGATCAGCGATGACATCCGGCCGATTGAAAGCAATCACCTTGCCTTCCACCGTCATCGCCACCACGTATTCCTTCGCTCCCACAGCATCAAAATCGGCCGTGGTCACATGGATCAAATTATCACCCTGCGCACTATAGGAGGTGACTTGTCCGGAGGCCACCGGTCCCAGCGCGAAAGTCAGGCACAGGGGCATCAGCCAGATTGGAAAATTCAGATTCATTGGGGCAGTGGGTTGGGGATCGACTGCCGGCTACATGCCAGCGTTAACATCGACTCGAACTGTTGCGGGAAGAAGCCCTTCGCTGGTGATCTCGACGAGCATTTTTCCGGACTGCCCCGGGCAGCCTTTGACAATGGCCAAAGCCAGTCCGTTGAAGGCCTTTCGGGAAGAGCTATGAAAGGGTGTCCAGTCGGTGGAGTCCCCATTGTCGGCGGCGACAAATTGCCCGGCCCCCTCGACAGAGACATTCAATTCCGGGCAGGCATCCGGAACGATTCGGTTAGCCTCATCCAGCACCTGGATTGTTATGAATGCGAGATCGAGCTCATCAGCGGCAATTCGGTCCCGATCGACCGTCGCCACAAGTCTGGCAGGCGGTCCGCTGGTTTCCCGGACGGCGGTTGCCCATGGCTTGCCATTGCGCCATGTCACGAGTTCCAATTTCCCAGGCGCGTAGGTTACATCCTCCCACGCAAGCCGGTATTCTCCCTTTTCAAAACGTTTTTTGCCTAGCGATTCCCCATTAAGAAAAAGCTCCGCCTCATCGCCATTAGTGTAGGCATGCACCGGAGTGACCTCCCCTTCCCGGCCATGCCAGTTCCAGTGCGGAAGCAAGTGGGCAATCGGCAAGTCGGGCCGCCAGCGACCCTTATATTGGTAATAACGATCCTTTGGAAATCCTGCCAGATCAAGAATCCCAAAATAGGAACTTCTCGAGGGAGCATTCCGTCCGAGCCTGTCCAACTGGGCCATGGCGCGCCTACGCACTTCCTCGTTGGCGAAATTCAGGGCATTGGTCTTGTCCGAATTGTACGGGGTCGGCTCTCCAAGATAATCGAACCCCGTCCAGACAAACTCCCCGGCAATCTGCGGGAAGCGGTCAAGGGAATCAAACTCCACATCCGGGGGATAGGCCCACCATGGAGAATACAGATTGTAGGAGCTGACCTGATAATCAAAAAATCCTCCGTCCTTGGCACGGCTGACAGGAAAGGCGTAGAATCCCCGTGAACTCAGGCAGCTAGCCGTCTCTGCTCCATAAAGAGGAAGTCTGGGGTAGTTATCAAGGTGCGTCTGGTAATTCGGTGACTTGTCCGCCACCGCCTTGTAATTGTATCCCGCCACATCGAAAATATCGGCGAATCCGTTTTCGAGGGATTCACCGTTGTTCATGCCAACGGTCGTGGGGCGCGTTCGATCGTATTGATGTGTCAACTCCACCAGCCTCCGTGCCCGGTCGTGATTACCGGGAAGGTCCTCCTGTTCGAGGATTTCATTCCCGAGACTCCAGGCGATTATGGAGGGGTGGTTCCGGTCCCGACAAACCCAGTTGCACACATCCCGTTCGTGCCAGTCCTCAAAGTGCCAGCCATAGTCATCCTCGGCCTTGCTGATGGCCCAAATGTCAAACAGCTCGTTGACCACAAGGAAGCCCATGCGGTCACAGAGGTCCAGCAACGCCGGGGCCGGCGGATTGTGGGCCATGCGGATGGCATTGCAGCCCATCTCCTGCAGAATTTCCAATTGGCGTTCCGCCGCCCTGTAGTTGAAGGCCGCTCCCAACGCTCCCAGGTCGTGGTGCTGGCACACGCCGTTGATTTGCACGCGGCGTCCATTCAAGTGAAACCCATCATCAGCGGTCCATTCAATTGACCGGATGCCAAAGGCCGTGTCTTGCACATCCATGCGCTGACCATCCACAAGGACTTCCGTTCGGCATGTGTACAAGACCGGCGACTCAATGTCCCATAGTTGGGGCTCGGAAATATTTAAATCCACACACACCTCATCCGACTGGCCTGCAGCCAATCCCATTGAGGCAGCCTCGACTGATGCCACCACTGCTCCATCCGGAGTGAGAATGCTATGACGAACCGTGGCTTCCCTTTCGGAATCCATCCCGTTGCGGACTGTTGTGGTGATGACCAGTCCCGCCCTTTTCGCGGTCGCCTCGGGAGTCGTTATAAAGGTACTCCATTCCTCCACGGAGACCGCCGGCTTCCTCAGCAACCAGACGTCCCGGTACAAGCCTCCTCCCGGATACCAGCGGGACGATTTGAGCGGATTGTCCAGCCGTACGGCCAGCGTGTTATCACCCGCCTGCAATGCCGGGGTGGCGTCCACAATAAAGGAGTTGTACCCGTAAAGCCACTCGCCAACCAGTTGCCCGTTTACCCAAACCTTGGGGTGCGACATCGCTCCCTCAAACTCTATCAGCAAGCGCTCGCCGGGCTCAAGCTCAGGTCCTTCAAAGCTCTTCCGGTACCAGCCAATCCCATGCCAGGGCAACTTGCCCGTCTCATTCGGCAACTCCTCACGGAATGGGCCCTTGATTCCCCAGTCGTGCGGTAAAATGACTGATTCCCAGCCCGATTCATCCACCTGCAGGCATTCCAGTCCAGGCGCTTCCTCCCCCCGCTCCTCAAAACGACAAAAGATCCACCCGTCCGCCAGTCGCTGCCGGGCCACCGTCATTTCGTCTGTCTGTAATGCTGTCTCCATTTTTGCCGGGCTGGTTACCCTCTTTTCGATGATTCTCTACTAAAATTCTGCTTGCACTGTCAGATGGCAAGTAGAATTATGACAATTATCGGACAAAATGTGCCGTTTCCCTCCTCCCCTATGAGAATTCTGCCCAAATTGCGCTTCTTGATTGCCTGTATCCTGACCATCCTCGGGTGGCAAGGCCCATGCAATTTGTGGGCCCTGACACAAGTCACCATTGACCCTACCATCGAGGAGCACGACATCACGAAACTGGCTCTCGGTGCGAACTTCGTCTATGCGTGGCATCCAGACGGCTTTTTTGCAGACGGGAGCGTGGCCCACATCATGAAGGATATTGGCCTTGGCTCCATGCGCTGGCCCGGCGGAGCGGTGACCGGGTTTTACCACTGGGACGCCCTCATTGGACACGGGTGGAACGATAGTTGGAATCCGGGCTGGGATCCCGCCAGGAATCTGCCACCGGAGGATTTCATGGATCTGGACGAGTACCTGTCCATGGTCGACCAGACCGGGATTGAAATCATGCTGGGGGTCAACATGAGCTCCGGCAAGGAATGGGGGCGCGAAGCGGATGGCATCGATGAGGCGACCCGCCTCATGCAGTACTGCGCTGACCGTGGGTATGAGGTTAAATACATCTTTTTCGACAACGAGAATTACCATACGGGCAACAACTACAACCGTGACGACGATGGTGACGGAGAATCGTGGACGGCCGCCAGCTATGGCGCATCATTCGCCGCCTATGCCACGGCGGTCAAGACAGTCTACCCCGACGCCAAGCTGATCGCCAACTGGAAAGCCAATCCGGGAGCCGGAAGCTTCAATAGCGATATGCAAGCCATGTTCGCGGCCGCCGGGGACGTCATCGACTATATGGACCTGCATTACTACTGGGAGTGGGACACAGCATCGTGGGATCTGTGGAAATCCCAGAGACCGATGACGAAGAAGGGCTCCAGCAAAACCTATGCAGCAGATGTCGCCCAAGCGAACAGCATCTTTGCCGATCTGGGATACCCGCATATCCGAACAGCTGTGCTGGAATGGAATATTGGTCCGGGCCCGTGGCAGACGGATCCCGATCATACCCATTTCAAGACAGCCTTGATGCAAACCGAAATGCATCTGCAGTTTCTTCAAGCCGGACTCGACATTGGCATGCTTTATACACTGGAAAGCCCGCTGACCGATTTCCAGACAACGAAGCACATCATTCACAACAGTGAAACAACCGCGACGGCCTTGTGGATGTGGTTGTTCTCAAAGGCCGGGGGCAACACAGTCGTTCAATCCTCGTCTAACAAAGCGGGTGTTTACATCGTGACGCTAAAAGGCTCTTCCGGGGAGTTGCTCATCTACCTGCTCAACAAGACAGATAACGATGAAACGGTCGTTCTCAATGTATCCGGGGTTTCGCTCAGTGACGTGTCGGAAGCATGGCGCTTTCATGACGGAGGCAACGGGCTCGGTGCCCTGCAAACGATCGGGCTGTGGGAATCGGCCGGCAATCTGCGCACAACGCTTCGAGCAAACACCCTCAACATGATCGGCCTGGGTTACCCTTCCATTGAATCACCGGAAGTACCGGCCATCGATTTCCAAATTGTCCACCCCATACCCACCGGCATCATTGCCGCATGGGACAACACATATGGCGCACCTGACATGCCCGTCACGGGAGTGGATGCCAGTCTCGGAGGGCGGTTCCGGGAAGTCGATACCACAGCCGGATCCACGGATGGAACATTCGGATCCAGCCTAGCCGATGCGGACACGGCAACAACCTGCATCACTGTCAGGATGGACAACAACAAGAACGCGGTCAGCCTGAATATCGTCAATAGCTCGGGCAACCCCTTGCAACTGGATTCGATTCATTTTGATTATGCCCCATGGTGGGCCGCCTCGCCCAAGGATGTAGATCTGGTGTATGCCGGTGGCGACTTGGATAGTATTACAACAGGTACCGTGATCAACAGCGTGGCCGGACTGGCACACCTCGGCAGCAAAAAAGGGAATTACTACGACTTCGACTGGTCGCTGACCGGATTGACCGACCGTGTCCTCGCTCACAATGAATCCGCGGTTTTCAACTTGGTTGTTTCAAACATCACCGATGGAGGCGAATGGGCGAATGGAGGCTTTGACAACATTGCCCTGATGGGTGGAAGCGTTTCAGGAAGCGGAGATGCCATGATCCTTTCGTGGCGGACAGAAACGGGCCGCAAATACACCGTGATGGAATCCTCAACCCTGCAACCGGGGGACTGGGATTCGACTTCAGGAACCCTGATCGGTCATCCCGGTGAAATGACCCACCCTGCATCAATCGGGAACAACCCCAATTTCATACAAATTGAAATACAGCCGTAAGACACGGCCTTCAGTTAACCTAAACAAAAGATAATATGAAAAAGACCCTAACGATCATCGCATGCACACTCTTCGCATTTTCCGCGCAGGCGGAGTGGGACATGTTCAAGGCCCATGACAAGAACAAGGACGGGGAAATCACCAAGGAAGAGTGGGTATCCCACAAGCAGAAGGTAGCCCAGAAAAACGACAAGAAGTTCAATGAGAAGCAGGTCGTGAAGCTGTTCAAGAGTACTGACACGGACGGCAGCGGTACCCTCTCCCGTGATGAAGTGGAAGCGCTTCAGGCAAAGTGGGCAAAGGGCAAAAAGAAGAATAAGTAAACCCGGCTCATATTTCATAAATAAAAAACGGCCCCGGTTGAATACCGGGGCCGTTTCGTTTATAAAGAATTGGGATCGCTTAATTCTTTTTGCCGTCCTTGTTGTTCGCCTCGTTCTTCTTGCCCTTCTTTTTCCAGGCATCCGTGTGGATCAGTCCAAGGAAGCGTGGCTCCATCAGTTCGGATTCCCACTCCGCCCGGAGCCTTTCCAGACGATCGGCGATTTCCGGATGTTGGCGAATGATGTTTTTCTTTTCATCAAGGTCATCGGCCAGATTGTACAGTTGTGGCTTTCCGCCTTTGAATGGAATAACCAGCTTGTAGTCACCCATCCGCACCGTGTATCGCTTCTGGTCCCACTTGCGCAGGTAGAGCACCTCGTGCGGCCGGCCTTCCTTTTTACCGGTCAGGTAAGGGATCAAATTGACCCCGTCCAGCGGACGATCCTCGGCGATCTCCACACCGGTCAGGCCGGCAATCGTTCCGAGGATATCCAGTGAACTGACCGGCTCATTGTAATCGGTTCCGGCCTTGAGTTGGCTTCCATAGCTCAGGGCGAAGGGAACGCGGTAGCCGCCTTCCCACACGTCGCTCTTGTGACCCCGCAGAGGGATATTGTTGGAAGCGTTTTTTGAAGAACCACCATTGTCGGACAGGAAGAAAACCAGCGTATTCTCATCAATCCCGTTCTTCTCCAAACTGGCCAGTACGCGCCCTACCCCGTCATCGACGGCACTCATCATGGCCGCATAGGTGCGGCGTTTTTGATCCTTGATATCGGGGAAGCGGGAAAGGTATTCCTCGGTCGCGTGCATGGGCGTATGCGGCGCATTGTATGACAGGAAAAGAAAGAACGGCTTGTCCTTGTTCGTGTCGATAAATTCAACCGCTGCATCCGAGAAGTCATCCGTCAGGTACTTGCTTGGCTCCACGTGGTCATGGTTTCGCATGATCCATGTCTGGTAACTTTGCGGTTCATCCTTGGCATCGTAGCTGTGCTTGATGGTCAGCAATTCGGGGAAAAAGTTATGGCCGCCACCGAGATGCCCATGGAAGAAATCAAATCCACGGCTGAGGGGATGCAGGTCCGGGTGCGCACCAAGGTGCCACTTGCCGACAATACCGGAAGTGTATCCGACTTTCTTCAAGACTTCCGCAATAGTTTCCTCGCTCAAGGGAAGCCCCATGTTGGCGTCGTCGGGACGGTATTGCGGATTCCGTTCAAATCCAAAACGCTGTTGGTAGCGACCAGTAATGAAGCCCGCCCGGCTGGGCCCGCAAACGGGATAGGATACATACCCGTTCGTAAAGCGGACGCCTTGATCCGCGATGGTGTCGATATGCGGGGTCGGGATCTCGGTTCCTCCGTTGAATCCAACATCATTGTAACCCATGTCGTCCGTCATGATGACGATCAAATTCGGTCGCTCGGCCCAAGCAGCCATGCTGGCAAGGGCCAGCCCGATCAAAAGTAGTGATTTTTTCATTATTCGTATTTTCGTTTTTCTATTCGTATTTTAAATTACCTTTTTCCAATGCCGGTTCGGCAAATGCCTTCATTTGCCGGTTCAATTCCTTGATCATCCGATGGCGGATTTCCCCGTATTCCGGATTGTTGAAGTAGTTGACCAGCTCATCCGGATCCCGCTCCAGATCAAACAACCATGGGCTGTCCAGATGCGACAGGACCAGCTTGTAGCGGTCACTGGCGGCGGCCACCCATCTACCGCCTGCATTCGTAATATAAATGATGCGGTCCTCCCGGATCTCCGCCGCGGGATCGAGGAATTCCCTTGAGCGATCCTGTCCATGAAATTCCTGCCCTTGGGTATCCGCTCCCATCAGCCCAAGAATGGTCGGTGCGAAATCCGCCGTCGTGTAGGCGGTGTGCACCAGCTTGCCGGGTTTAATATGCTCCGGATACCGGATGACAAACGGGATCATGGCTGACGACTCCCACGGGGTTCCCTTGTTGTGTTTGGCGTGTTCACCCATTGAATCACCGTGATCAGAGGTAAAGATCACAATCGTGTTCTTTTCCAGACCGGATTCCTTCAGGTACGCCAGAATCTTGCCCACGTTGTCATCGATGCACTTCACCATGCCGAAATACTTTCTCAACTGCGACTGATTCAGTTCTGGGGCGGAGTTCTTTCCCTTGACCATGCTCCATCCGGGAGACGACTTCAAAGCGGCCTTCATTGTCCGCGGCTCCTCAAATGTCATGTGATCAAACATCGTGTCGTAAGGTGCACGGACCGTGTTGGGACCGTGTGGATCCGGCAGGGACAGCATAAGGCAGAATGGTCCACCTTTGTCCCGCTCCATGATCTCGATACTCCGGTCGGCGAGGAAGTCCGTCGCGAATGACTTTTCATCCGCTTCAGCGATGTCGTACTTGTACTGGTTTTTCGCCGGGTTGAATTCCCCGACAACCTTGGCACCGTCTCCGTCGGCTTCGAAGATCTTCCAATGTCCACGGTTGTACATGTAGCGGTTGTCCGTGAAACCGAAATTGCGCACGGGTTCCCATCCGGGTTTGTCATGCCCGTCCAGGTGCCATTTCCCGATGTAGGAAGTGGCGTAGCCGTTGCGCTTCAGGATCTCCGCGAAGGTCACCATCTCATCCAGAAGAGGCATGTCATTAACCGGTGAACCGGTTGCAATCGGATAGAGGCCCGTCACAAAGGATGCGCGCGATGGGGTGCAAACGGGTGATGCGGCATAGTAACTGGTGAACAGTGCACCTTTACGCGCGATGGAATCAATGTGCGGGGTTTCCACGGCCACACCTTTTCCCCAGACGAAGGCCTGGTCTTCCGAAAGCTGGTCACGGTAGCACCCCAGCGTGCGGAAATTGTGCTCATCCGTGTGGATGATCAGGAGGTTGGGTTGCCCGGCAAAGGAGGATGTGACACATACTCCGATCAGGGCAGTCAACTGAAGTAGGGATTTCATTATTTGGGATATTTTAATTCTTGGAATTTTCGGCTTCAAATTCCGCTTTCTGCCCGGGGTTCATATAGCGAGGGGATTCGTTGTCCATCAAAGCCCGATGGATCTCATAGGTCACACTGTTCCACTCCTCGTCCTCGTACCAATCAGGCAGGGCTTGCTTGCGATCCCACTCTACCAGGGAGCGCTTCATAAATTCGAATTGCCCGGGATGTGCACTGCGCAAATCAACGCTTTCACCCAGATCTGTATCCAGATTATAGATACGGTGATCGTAGCCCTCCAGCCGAACCAACTTGTAGGGTCCGTGGCGCATGGCGGCCATCTTGTCCTTTCGCCAGAACAGCATTTCGTGGGGCGGCCCCTCGACGGTGCCATTCAAATGTGGGATCAAGTTGACCCCGTCCAGCCGCTTGCCTGTTGTTCCCGGCAATCCGGATACGGCAACGGCGGTGGCCATGATGTCCATGGCACTGGTCAACCCAGTATGGCGCTGGCCTGAAGGAAGTGTCCCCTTCCATGTGACAAAGAAGGGCACGCGATGTCCGCCCTCATATTTGTTGCCCTTCCAGCCCTTCAAGGGGGCATTGCTGGATTGATTGTTGTGCGCCCCTGCCCCGCCGTTGTCACTGAGGAAGAAAATGATCGTGTTCTCGAGAGTGCCTTCTTCATCCAGTTTTTTAACAAGCCTTCCCAAGTTTTCATCAACCGACCATGTCATGGCGGCCAACTCGCGCCGGGGATGGCTGGCAAACATTTCCAGATGCTCCACCTTGGCGTGCATCGGCGTGTGGGGAGCATTGTAGGAGAGGTAAATGAACCATGGCTGATCACGCGTGGAGTCGATGTACTCAATCGCTTTATCCGTGAAGACGTCGGTCAAGTAGCCTTCAAAATCAACTTGCTGACGATTGTGCAGGATGGCCCGGTAATTGTCCGGCCGGTCCACTTTTGTGTCCGGAAAATAACTACGGGCTCCTTCAAGGAATCCCCAGAATTCATCGAATCCCCGGTTGTTGGGATGATACATGGTCCGGTTTCCCAAATGCCACTTGCCAATGCAGATGGTTCTGTAACCCGCCAATCCGAGTACATCCCCCATGGTGGACTCCTCCGGACACATGCCTTGGTCATCCGGCGGGACATTGCACTCGTGCCCGAATCGCTGCTGGTACCGGCCGGTCATGAGTCCCGCCCGGGAGGGACTGCAAACGGTGGCCGTGACGTGTGCGTCAGAGAAGATTGTGCCCATATCCGCCAAGCGGTCGATATTGGGAGTCGGCAGATCGGGAGATCCCATGAATCCGAAATCATTGTATCCGGCATCGTCCAGCAGGATAACGAGAATGTTGGGGCGCTGGGCCGGTTCAGCCCAAACCTGGCCGGCAAAGACCAACAGGGCACACAAGAGGAACTGCATCTTTCGTATCATCTCTACCTCAATCGAAATTCAGCCTATTTCTTTTCCATGCCACCCAGGTGATCCAGGGTGGAAGCTCGGCTTGAGTTGCCATCGAGTTCCTTATCCAGAATTGCCCTGAGCTCGGCTACCTTCGCCGGATACAACTCAGCGAGATCGTTTTGCTCCTCTGGATCTTCCGGCAGGTAAAACAGCGCTCCCGGTTTGCGTATGACATCCAGCACATTCTTGCCAATCGTTGTTCGGTTGGTGACATTTCCCTCGGGGACATATTTCCATGGGCCCTTGCGAATGGTCTCCATCTTGACCCCCTGCTGAATCAAGTAGTCCCTTCCGGATTCAGACTTTCCAAGAATTGTATCGATTAAATTGATACTGTCTGAGGCACGCCCTTCCGGAACTACAGCCCCGGTCAGGCTGGCCAGCGATGCCAGCAAGTCGACCTGGCTGACCAATGCATCGGAAATTCCCGGCTTGACGGTACCCGGCCAGGAAACAATCAGGGGCAGTCGTGTACCGCCCTCCCATGCACTGTACTTTCCGCCCCGCCATGGTCCAGCGGGCTTGTGGTCACCATTCATTTCCAAGGCTCCATCAAAGTATCCATCGAACAAGACAGGTCCGTTGTCGCTGGAGAAAATGATCAGCGTGTTTTCCAACAAGTTTTGTTTCTCCAGTGTCTCGAGGATGATTCCGATTCCCCAGTCCATCTGCACCACCGCGTCCCCACGAACACCAAGTGACGTGGATCCGCGGAATCGCGGATGCGGAATGCGCGGTACATGGTTTTCATGGGTGGCATAATACATGAAAAACGGCTCATCCTTGTTGGACTCGATAAACTCGACCGCCTTGCCAAGGAAAGTATCCGGCATTTCCTCGTCTGTCCAGCGGGCGGAGTTGCCACCGGTCATGTATCCAATCCGGCTGGTGCCGTCGACGATCGTCTTGCCGTGCTGGAAGTCCGCCTGGTTTTTCTGCAGGTGGGGATGAGACAGGGCCGTCGGGTCATTTCCGACCTGCTCCTGATAACTGACGGAAACCGGGTCATTTGGATCCAGGTTCACTATACGGCCGTTCTCAATGTAGACAGTCGGGACACGGTCCCCTGTGGCGGCCATGTGAAAGGAATAATCAAATCCAAGCTCACGCGGTCCGGGGGCGATGTTGCCGTTCCAGTCCAACGGCTCATCAAAGGAACCGAGCCCAAGGTGCCACTTGCCGACCAGTGCGGTCCGGTAGCCCTCGGTCTTCAAAAGGGAGGCAATCGTTGGCTTGGCCGGATCAATAATCAGGGGCGCGTTCCCCGGGAGAATCCGGGCGGATTTATTGCGAAATGCATATTCGCCTGTCAGCAAGGAATATCTCGATGGCGTACAGGTTGAGGCAGTGGCATAGGCGGCTGTAAACCGCATGCCGCCCTCGGCCAGTATATCCAGATTTGGCGTGTCGATGGCATCTGCGCCGTAACAGCCAATGTCTCCATATCCAACATCATCCGCATAAATGATGATAATGTTCGGTTGAACAGATGCAGACGCCATCACGGCTGATAGGGTGAATGCCAAAAGGCCCAGCAAGTTTGATTTCATGAGTTTCATTGTATGCGGTTTATATAAATAGACGTTACTGAAAAAGGGTTTATTTAAGTTCAGCCGGTATCTCGATGGCTCCAAGATCGGGATTCCCATGGATGCGATTGCCAAGAATGTCCTCCTCGACCGCCAAACCGATTCGCAGGCCAATTTTATCTCCCGGCAGCTTGGGAATGACGATGCCCTTGTCTTGGACAAGCTTGATATTATCGGGCACATAATCGGTGAGCTTGAGTCCGCCCGGATTGGCAAAGCCGGCATCCCCGGTAAACGGGTTATCATCCTTGAACGGCACCGTCTCCGGGAGCAGGTCGGACCGCAACCACAGGTTGTTACGCACATCAACGCGCTCCAACTGGCTGACGATCTTGTCCTTGCGCTTATCCTGGTCACCGAGGACGTCCACCGTACTTCCCATGATGTGGAAAATGTTGTTGGCTACCAAGAGGCCGTCCGTTGTTCCCGTGATGGAGAAGCATGAGCGACTGTTTGGACCGACATAGACCGTGTTGTTGTAGATGTACGAATTGTAGGGACCGACTTTCTTCTGCTTTGCCCCGACGTATCCGCTTGTCCAGAGCACCTTCCCTTCCTGATGGGCGCCGTTCTTCCCCTTTACGCGAGCGCCATCGTTGACACTGATGTTGTATCGATAGGCACTGTTGTAGCAGTTGCCGAGGATTTCCACGAATCCGCCCTCGTTATCGATACTGAGATTGTACTGCACCACCACGTCATGACAGTTGAAATCAATGTGAATCCCACAGGAATCACCCTTTCCTCGAGCATGCATGAAGGTATTCTTCTCAATCAGGATCCGCTTGCTGGTCCATGGCCATATCCCGCTTCCCCGCATGTGCATGCGCGGATCAAGGGATGACCCGGATCCGTCCACCGTGTTCCCGCGGACCACCAGATCCTCCACCACTCCCGGTTGAATGGCCGGTCCCCCGATGTCCTTCATGTAATTATTCTCAACCAGGGCATTGCGGACATTCCTCAATTCAATGGCCTTGAATCCGGTCCGCTCAATGCGGCAACCAATGACCGAAATTCCAGAAATGGTTGTTTCATTTTTCCCGCCGGCGATGCGAATAGCCGTCCCGATATGGGTGGTCGGATTCTTTCCTTCGTGCTTCGCCCCCTTGTGGGAATAGATGTCGTGGATGTTCAAATTCCTGAGGATGATGTTCTCACACGCCTCGCCTTTCCCCGGGAGCAAAAGAACCCCGTATCGCCGGGTCGGGTCAGCGCCATCCTTCGGAGCACCCCCGTCGCCAACAATCTCGATACCTTCAACCACTAGATGCTTGGATCCGATGATTTGGATTCCTGCATGGTAGCCGGCGGCGTCGATCACCGGTGCGGCGCCCTCACCGCAGGCCCCGACCAGCGCCGGGTTGCCGGCCTTTCCCCTGGCCCTGACAACAAGCTTGCCCGGATAGGTTGCTCCCCGTTTCAAGAGCAGTTTGTCCCCCGCCTCCAGTGTAACACCTTTGCTCGAGGTGATCTTTTTCCATGTTGCTGCATCGTCGATCACGTAGGTTTCAGCATGCATGAAAGCGGTTGAAATGAGCAGTCCGAAAATGATCCGAAATAGGCATTTCATTGGGTCGGTTTTTTCGAGTTAAAATTGCGGTATGTAAATTTGAGAAAAAAGGAGCCCCGACACTAAGTCGGGGCTCCCTGTGAATTCATAAAACCGGAAATTACCAGCTAAAGGAATTGGTTATATTCCATGTACGCTCCGGAGGGATACGAACGGTTCCATAGGATCCATCCGAATTTGCCCGGATCGGAATCAGTTCGTCATCAGCATTGATGTTGCGGATGTTCAAGCGAACCGTCCAATCGACCTTTTTGCCGAAGACATTGATCTTCTTGGTGTATCCCAAGTTCAAGTCGACGCTGAAGTCGCTCGGGCCGAAGTACGGATTGTTGATGTCGCCCACCAAGTCGCCACCTTCGTTCGGGATCAGCGGATAACCAATACCGATCTTGTCCTGCCAGCGGAAGTTCACGCCGACAGTCGCACCCTTCAGGAGACCATCGGTGAACCGGTACCGTGAAACAACATTCACGCGCCATTCCCGGATTTCCGGGGTGGCGGTACCGGACAAGGCATTCGCGGTCAGGATGTCCGCCAAGGTTTCGTTCTGATACTGGGGCCAGATCGGACTATCGGCAGCCTGTCCGGGATTACGGTCTCCGTTCAGGAGATCTCCGCCGAACATGTTCTCAAGGTTGGCGCGCCAGATGGTGGCGAACTCCAGTTCCTCGACGGCAGCGTTAGCTGTACCGGCCTTGTTCTTGGCAACGTTGATCATGAAGCGCCAATTGCGGTTCGGATTCCAGATAGCTTCAACCTCAGTTCCGCGGGAAACCGTCTGGCTGACGGAGGCTTTTCCCACGATGCTGTCGGGTTCCCATGTCAGATCAGGTCCTGTTCCAACAAAGCGCGGATCAAAGTTGAACTCCGGTCCCATGTTGTTGCGCAGGCGCTCCGGAATCGTATCGAACATCGCCCGGGCGACTTGCTCAAAGTCCTGGAAGATGGCCCCATCAAAGTTCCATTCCGATGGAATCAAATCCAGAGCGTTGGCGGCAACGTAGCGATTGATCAAGGTATTGATATACCCGTAGGCATTCGGTACATTTGGCACGTTCCGGCCACCACTGATGGTCCGGAAACGATTGAAACGCAGATTGAATTTTCCGTCTGCCAGAGTCAGGCCAATTCCGTACTCCTGAGTCATGGAGTCCGGTGATCCGAGATCCTCGTTCCACTGGTTCCGGCGTACACCAACCGGTTCGAAATTCTCCGATTCATTCCAGAAGAATCTCAGATCCGCTCCAAAGGGAAGTTCACCAAGGTACTTTTCCGGGAAGTGAACCACGACACTCTTGGTCCAGGAATCCTGTTCCTGTGGAACGACATCACCCGGAACAAGAAACTCGGGTTGGTATTCACCGGTCACATCATCGAGGCCATCATTTCCAGGAGGCGGCAGGAAGTTGAAACGGACCGCTTCAGATTCGTCGCGTCTCCAACTGATAAGGGTGGAAACGTGATCTCCGAACCAATGGCTTTGCAGGGTCAGCGCCTTGGACTCGATCTCTTCCACCACGTTGTTCGGCACTCCACCAATACGGTTCGGAGTGGCGGTTCCGGTAACGAACTTTTTCTGCACGGTGTCCCATACGCGAAGCGTGTAGTCCTGTCCGGGCACTGGACGGCCGGTTGTGATGGGATTCAGCCGGATGTCATCCTCCGTATTTGCGTCGAAAAGCGGATCACTGAGGTAAAAGAATCCGTAAACCTGTGCCGGGAAGGAGCCTGGAACATTTCCAGTACTGTCCTTCAGGCCAAGATCCCCCCCTTCCTGCCAGGAGCTCTTGAAGGTCTGATTGCCTCTTTCGATGTCCGTCTTGAAGAACAGCCCGGAGAGGGTGTGACGGCCGAGAAGCTTGCCAAGACCGGTGTCGGATTCCGTGAAGTCATGGTTGATGTAAGCATTGACCTGATAGGATTCGCGGTCGGTCATGTTGACCTGATCCCGGAACATGTCGCGGGAGACAACAAAGGCGCGCCCGAAGTTCGGATTCTCAATGCGCTGGTCTTCAAGTGGCCCATTCGGATTGGTGTTATACTCATCATTCCGGATGGACAGATACTTGGTTGTATCAATGAAGATTTCATTTTCTCCGGAAATCGGAATGTCCCGTGAGCGTTTGAAGTGCTGCCGGTTGTAAGCGAACTCGATACCGGCCTTGCCGTCCCAGAAGAGTTGCTCCAAGCGAACATCGGTGGCGTCAAAACTCTGCTGGCGGTTGTCGAAAACACCTGTCAGGAGGTTGTTATAATAATCAAAAACGTCCGGGTTCATCAAGCGGGTGCGATAGAAACCCTGGCGGTTCCGGTTCCGGTCGCCGGTGGCCCGCAACCAGCCCCCTGGCTTGCTTCCGGCCACGACGCCGATGTATCCTTGGATGTTGGCCAGCGCTGGATCGGTGAAACCGACACCCGGCTCAGGTGAATTCGGATCACTGAAGACCAAGGCCCACTGGCGGAATAGTTGGAAACCGGCGATAAAGGTCTGGGTGGGGTCGATGACCCGCGGGTTCGTTTGCTGCCAGATCGGATTGTCGTTCTTGTCGTAAATTTTCCGGTCTGCCCCATCCGCATACCACTTGTCGGCATAGTCTATGCCATTGGCCTCATTCTGCCCGGGGAACCAGGAAGTCACACTCATGACCGGTGTCAGCATGTTTGGTGGAGTTCCATGAATGGATCCAATTTCCATGTTGGCCCGAAGGGTCGTGCTGCCCAGGAAAGCATTAGGGTTGCGCTTGCGCAACTTAAGGGTCGCCGCCATGTAAATCCGCTCGTCCCGCTCATAGGTCGGTTCCTGCCGGAATTGCAGATGCTCGTTCAAACCGTCTATGCGAAATGCCAAGCGGTCCTCGAAGATCTCACGGTTAATATGGATTTCCTCACGATGTGCACCGTGCTCACCGTAGCGGAAACGAACACTGGTCCGGTCATTGAATTGCGCCTTGCGCATGGAAGCATCAACAATGCCGCCGCCACTGCCGATCCCGGCCAGAATGGCGTTCGGCCCACGATTAACCGTCAAGCGTGAGTAACTGTAGGTGTCCGTGGGAATATCAGAAATGAAGTAATCACGGGTGCGGGTTGCCGGCGCGAATGCCCGGATTCGGGTCACGCTGGATGGATCGCCCCGGACATCGTCAGATGACTCACCGGTAAATCCGGCGAAATTGCCATTCAGGCCGCCACCCTCAGTCGATGTGGTGTAGGTCAGGATGTCTTCCACGCTTGTGGCATCAATGTCTTCCAGGAATTCCTCGGTGTAGACGGATACGGCCGCACCGATGTCCCTCAGGTCGGTCTTCAGGCGCGTCCCCGCCAGGGAGCTGGTCGCCATGTATCCTTGATTGTCTTCCGCACTGACAGTGAACGGACTCAGTTCGAAGATGTCTTCGGTTTCGCTCTTTTCATCCTCCTGCGCAAATACTGGCAGGCTGACAATTGCTCCCGCTAACAGAAGCAACCAGTTTCTAGTGGTGGTTTTGGTTTTCATAATCGTTGACCATGCAGCACCCTGAAGGCTCGTGATCGTCAGGCATTCCGGAGGGCATGGTTTTGCTTGGAGTAGGTTGATGTGAAGTGAAGTCTCCTTTTTATTAATCATGACAAAAAGCAGACAACTAGCATCGTGAGGATAGATTTCAGGAAGTCAACCATTTGATTGCCCTGTTGTGAGTTCAGTCCCCATTCCCCTCCCGGCTGGCTAAACTTCAATCTGGACGCACACGGGGATGAGCAAGGATTGCACCCGGTTCCGGATGACAAAAAGACAGTCTTGATGATGCCATACACTTGGCCGTATCATGCTTCTGTCTGGGCTTTGTTTTTATTTACAAAACCAAGGCCCTGTTTTTCCTTCTAGCAGGTTTGCTTCAACGGGTTTTCCGCAATCGGACAAAATGCCTGCCCAGCCCGAAGAAGATGTATCCGAGGAACACGCAGGCAATGGCCAGGTAATGAAAGAGGAAGATGGCGGTGAAGACGAAAAAGAGGAAAATGAACCAGCGCACATCGACCTTGGTATTGTTTCCGATGGTCTTCAGGCTCGGGTACTGCACGTTGGAAACCATCAGGAGGGCGATGAGGATCAGGAGGATGGGCAGGAACAGGGCACCGGCAGGGAGGTCGAAGCGGTTCAGGACCAGGACGATGGAGGAGACCATTCCGGCGGCAGCCGGGACGGGCAGACCGAGGAAATCATCCTTTGGGTAGGCGTCCCCATGGGGTAACAGGGGCGTGGTGAGGACATTGTACCGGGCAAGCCTGACGGCGGAGCAGAGCAAGTAAAAGAACCCGACCAACCCACCGAGGGTCCGGACCAAGGGAAATCCTTCCGTTGGACTAAGCAGGAGAAAGAAGACCAACAGCGCCGGGGCCAGACCGAAGGACACGACATCCGCCAGCGAATCGAATTCCTTCCCGAAGAGGGACTCCTTTCGGGTCATGCGGGCCATGCGCCCGTCCAGCATGTCGAAAATCACGGCAGCGAGAATGAACCAGACCGCCTGCTCATACAACTGGGCGGGTGTCTTGGCCACGGTCTCGAGGAATTCCGCCCCGATTCCCTCCGTGCTGGCAGTAAACTTGGCCTGGATGCACCGGATGATGGCGACAAACCCACAAAACAGGTTCCCCGCGGTCATCAAATTGGGCAGAAAGTAGATCTTGCTGGCCTCGGTTGAGTCCACGTAGACGGGGGGATTGTCTTCCCTGTTCACATTCCCTGACTCGTTGCCTTGGTCACTCACTCGGAATCGTTCTTCTTGAGGGTTTCGAGGTATTTCCAGAATGACTGGCTTTGCTCGACCATGGTTTCCTCAGTGACCGGCAGCTTGTTTCGGTAAATGAAATCCGTGAGGGAGTTTTTCCCGAGAATATAATGGGCGTAAAGCGTATCACCCTTGATTTCAAAGTAGCACCGGAAGTCGCCTGCCCGCACTCGATAGTAGGTCAGGCCGTCACGGTGGAATTTGCCGATGGCGTCGCCTGGCACTTCCAGTTGCTCGGGCGTCACGTTGGAAATCTTGTCCACGAGGGCCAACTGGTCCTCCACCGGCAGCTTGTTCAGCTCCCGCATGGAGTGATCACTGAAAGTCACTTGGTACAGTCCGCGCGCGCGGCGGGAAAGGGTCTGGGCATTGTCAGGGTCCATTGTTCTCTAAAGGTATACGGTTCCGGATGATTTTGGCAAGACTGGCCCGCTATTCTCTGAAAGGGGCAGATTGATGCGCTTCGGTCATTGTTTTGCATTGCCAGAGTTTATTCCAGTATTCAATGATCTGCTGATTCCATGAAATTTAAAATTAATCGCGATCATTTCACTAACGGCCTGCAACAGGTTCTCAATGTTGTCGGCACCCGCGCCACCATGCCGATCCTCGGTAACGTATTGATCGAGGCGGCAGATGAGCAGATTTCCCTGACCACGACCAATCTGGATCTGGGAATCCGATGCAAGATCAAGGCTAGCGTTGCCGAATCCGGTTCGCTGACCCTTCCTGTCCGGAAGCTGGCCAGCATCATCCGGGAAATGCCCTCCCTTGAGGTGGAACTGGAAACCTACTCCAACAACCAGGCCAAGATAACCAGCGGCTCCTCCATGTTCCGGATCATGGGCATCGGAGCGGATGAATTTCCCCCACTCCCGACCTTTGACGACCAGCACAGCTACCTGCTTCGCCAGGACGACCTGCAGCGCATGCTGAAAAGCGTATCCTACGCCCAGTCCAGTGATGAGACCCGCTACATCATGAACGGGGTCTTCTTTAATTTCGAAGACCAGCAACTGACCTTGGCCGCCACGGATGGGCGTCGTCTGGCTGTTGTCTCCAAGGATGTGGAAGTATCCGAGGAAAATGCCGGCCACCTGATCCTTCCTGCCAAGACGGTGCACGAGGTTGAGCGCCTGCTGGGCAAGGGTGACAACGTGCGGATCGCTTTCAATGACCGCCAGGTGGCTTTTGAAATCACTTCCGCTGAGGAAGGTGGAGACACCGGCCTGGTCGATTCCATTTACCTGGTTTCCAAAGTCGTTGAGGGCAATTACCCGAATTACCGCCAAGTCATTCCGAAAGGCAATGACCAGCATATCAAGGTCAACCGGGAAAACCTGGCCAACTGTGTCCGCCGGGCGGCTCTGGTGACCAGTGAGAAGAACCACTCGGTCAAGGTCCATGTTAAGGACAACGTTCTCGAAGTCACCGGCCAGAGCCCGGAATTTGGAGAATCGAATGTCTCCCTGAATGTGGAATACGATGGTCCGGAAATCACGGTCGCCTTCAATCCGCAGTTCGTCTTGGATCCCCTGCGCGCATTGACCCGCGATGATGTCATCTTCGAATTCAAGGATGAGTTGAGCCCGGGCGTGATCCGGACACAAGACAGCTTCCTTTGTGTGGTCATGCCGCTGCGCCTGAACTAAGGCAGGTGGCGACATGCAGTCGATTTCCGCAGGCGAGTCCCTCCTGATACAGGGTGCCATTCTGGCATTGGCCGTACTCAGCCTGAGCCTGTCCTGGTGGGCATCCCAGATTGGGTCCCCTGTCGTTGCGCTGTTTGGGCGCTGGGCGAGATGGTTTTTCATCTCCCTGCTGGTGGCTGGTGGCCTGTACTTTTTGGCCGGGACCGGTTACGGAATCGGTGTCCTCTTTAGCATCTCAATCCTTCTGTGGTTTGTCTTGGAAACAGGCTACAACTGGCTGGCCATTTCCGCGTTAAGCAGGAGTGAGTTGCCCTTGTTTCCTTCGTTTCAAGAAAATGAAAACGGGGAAGAATGGCCGAGCAGCAAGTACCATATCGCGATCAAGGATTGGCTCCGCGATGCCGGATTCAAACGGAAGCAGGCGTTGATCTCGAATCTGGAGGAGTTGATTCTGATGCGTACCTCCGTTTACGAGAACGAAGAACAAACAATCCGGATTCACGTGCTTTTTCTCCCGAATCCCCGTGGGGGAACATCGGTTTGCTTCACCTGCTATTCCACTACCCTCAATGGAGACCTGATTGTTACTGACAATCTGTTTCTCCCCTTTGGCGGGTTTTATCCGGAAAATTGGGATGTCGAACGATCCCCATGGACCCGCTCCATTCAAAAGCTCGTGCAGCGGCATCATGAACGGATTGATGCCAAGGCGGATTCGCTGGCCCCGTTCGTGATGACGCCCCTGGAACAGATCAATGAGGACCAGCGGGAAGTGGAACAGCTCAATCGCGATCTGGGATTTCTCCATACCCACGCCGAAGAGGTCGAATCCGGCCGACTGACAACTGCCGGGAAAGCGCGCATCTGGCAGGAGATCTGGACCCTCGCCTATCTGGGAATTCCGCTGAAGTATAATTAGGTCCCAGACTTCCCGCCTGAAGGCGGGACTCCAACGATCTCAATCCAAAAGACTAAAAGGCTGGAGTTGCGGCTTTAGCCGGAGGATACCCACCTGATGGTGGAACTCCAAAAAGGCTGGAGTTCCGGCTTTAGCCGGTAAAGCGATACCACCGCAGCTCCTCCCGTTCGAAGCGGGACTCATAGGACTTTTCAGGCACCCATGCCTTCAACAATTGGAAGCCTTCGGAGAACAGCTCCTCCACCGCCTCATCATTAATCCCAAAAGGCGGTCCCTCCTCATAAACCGGATTCCGGTAGAGTAATCCGAGATAATAGCCTCCGGGTTTGAGCAACTTGCGAACACCTTTGATATAGGCGGGCCAGTGTTCAGGATCCAGCGCGCACAGGCAGGTGTGCTCGATTACCCAGTCAAAGCGCCCGTGCCACTTCTCTTCCGGATCAAGGATGTTCCCAAGCCGATACTTGGCCATCGGGTGCGAATTGAGCCGGTGGGCCACGTCAATGGCGGTCGGGGAAATGTCCAACCCGAAGACGTGCGCATCCAGCTCTGCGAAATAACGGACATCGTGACCGGACCCGGACCCGGGGATAATCACCTGCCCAGCCGGCGCACCGAATTTTTCCACAAATTCCGCGAAAGGCGGAGCCGGACGACCATGATCCCAAGGTGTTTCTCCCTTTTTCCATCGGCCTTCCCAGAAATTGTAGAGCGGGTCCTGTTTCCCGGATTTTCCCATGCGACCAGTGTGCAGGTGGTTCGATGATTATCAAGGCTTGTCAGTGCGAATCGAATGTCCCATTAAGATGAAGGAACATGCCTCCTGTTAAACAAATCCGCTCCGCCGCCCGGGCCGTTATTATTTGTAACGGATGCCTGCTGGCGACCAAGATGCGGGACCAGCGCGGCGTGTACTATATTCTTCCGGGCGGGGGACAGCAACCGGGCGAAACCATGGAGGATGCCGTCAAGCGCGAATGCTTGGAGGAGGTTGGCTTGAAAGTCAGTGTCCTGAAGTTGCTCTATGTCCGGGAGTACATCGGGAAAAACCACACGTTCTCGAAGCGCCACAAGGCCTTTCACCAGATTGAGCATGTGTTCCTGTGCGAAGTGGACGATCCGACGGGCGCCTGCCCCGGGAGCGAGACCGACAACCATCAAATCGGCGTCAACTGGCTCTCGCTGGAGGCCTTTGCCAATATCCGTTTCTATCCTGAGTCCCTGAAGCAGTACTTTGGTCCGGACGGGGTCGACTTCCCCTCACTTTACCTCGGAGATTGTAACTGAACGGCTTACTCTGGTTTCACCACGCCGACCAACTCCGCCCAGAAGCGGCCCACCGCCACTTCGCTTTCCATGCGCAGGGGCAGTTTCTCCTCATCCGCGCTCATGAAAAAACGGATTTTCCCATCTGGTGAGCGCTTGAAGACGCCACCCAGGTCCTTGATGTCGGGTTCCAGCACGTAGGCTTCCCGCTTACCATAGCGGAATTTCCGCGTCACCTTGTCGGTCACCCGGACAATCGTGTAGAAAAACTCCTTTCCGTTGCTGGTGGGGATCACCAGTTCGTCCCCGACATCGAAATCCAGGCAACGGATGAAAAAGACGATGCCAAGGGGATCAAAGGTTCCGGGAAGAATCCGCACGGGGCCTTGTTCCTCATCCCGATGGTGATTCACATAGCGCGCTGTCAGGGCTTCCGTGTCGAAGAAAGCCTGCGAGTTGCGTTTGCGGCCCCCCTCATTCTGGAGAGCCCGGTATTCGTAGGCCATGGAGACGTCACGGGACATATACGCGGTACTCTCATTCCGGACCTTGTAAATGGTATCCGCAAAGGAATTGGTCCGC
>Ga0208880_1000050_pt1 | contig 22842 bp, 21 predicted proteins | sample Knorr_S23_td_Sur_FD_185606 | JGI IMG/M metagenome (GOLD analysis project Ga0208880, IMG submission 185606) | Marine microbial communities from Southern Atlantic Ocean transect - Knorr_S23_td_SurfaceB_ad_5m_LV_B (SPAdes) (version 2) | ecosystem: Environmental > Aquatic > Marine > Oceanic | place...
ACCCCAACCAATACAATGGCGATGTATTGGCAGAAAACAACTCCACATCGGGTGAAAAGAAATTATATATTGAAAGTTATGGCTGTCAAATGAATTTTTCTGACAGTGAGATTGTCGCTTCTATTCTTTCTGATGCAGGCTATGCCACCACCCAAAAAATTGATGAAGCCGATTTGGTTCTGGTCAACACTTGTTCTATAAGAGAAAAAGCCGAACAAACCGTTCGCAATCGTTTGGAACATTTTAATGGCGTTAAGAAAGCCAACCCTAATATGAAAGTTGGGGTCCTAGGATGCATGGCCGAAAGACTCAAAAGCAAATTTCTAGAGGAAGAAAAAATCGTAGACTTAGTTGTAGGTCCCGATGCCTACAAGGACTTACCAAATCTACTTAAAGAAGTAGAAACCGGTCGAGATGCCGTAAACGTAATCCTATCCAAGGAAGAGACCTACGGAGATATAAGCCCTGTGCGTTTACAAACCAACGGGGTAACCGCATTTGTCTCTATCACAAGAGGCTGTGATAATATGTGCACTTTTTGTGTGGTTCCTTTTACTCGAGGACGTGAACGAAGCCGAGACCCAAAGAGTATTTTATCTGAAATTGACGACCTTGCAAAGAGAGGTTTTAAAGAAGTCACATTATTAGGCCAAAATGTAGACAGCTATCTGTGGTATGGTGGTGGACCCAAAAAAGAATTCAGTAAAGCATCTGAACTTCAACAAAAAACAGCCATTCATTTTCATCAACTCTTAGACATGGTGGCCGTTGCGCAACCCAAAATGCGTTTCCGCTTTTCTACGTCCAATCCCCAAGACATGACTAGAGAGGTGTTGCATACTATGGCAAAGCACTCCAATATTTGCAATTACATACATCTGCCCGTACAGTCGGGAAGTAACAACATCCTAAAAGCCATGAATCGTCAACATACCCGAGAAGAGTATATGCAACTCATCGATGACATTCGGCGTATTGTCCCCGACTGTGGCATCTCTCAAGACATGATCGCCGGTTTTCCAGGTGAAACGGAACAAGACCATCAAGACACTTTGAGTTTGATGGATTATGTTAAATATGATTTTGGTTTTATGTTTATGTATTCAGAGCGCCCAGGCACTCCTGCAGCCAAAAAACTTCAAGACAATGTTCCAGAGCCCATCAAAAAACAACGACTACAAGAAATCGTAGCCCTTCAGCAACAACACGGACTTTGGCGCACTCGTCAGTTTGTTGGTAAAACCGTTGAGGTACTTATAGAAAAAGTTTCCAAAAAATCGGATGTACATTGGAGTGGGCGTAATCAACAAAACACAGTTGTGGTGTTTCCAAAAGAACATTATCAAGTCGGAGATTTTGTTGAAGTTCACATCACAGACTGTACCTCAGCAACTTTGATAGGTAAAGCAGTATCATCATGAGCAATATTCAAAACATCAAACAACGTTTTGGCATCATAGGTAATGATGCTCAGCTCAACCGTGCCATCGGAAAAGCCATTCGAGTAGCGCCCACAGATATTTCTGTATTGGTCACTGGAGAAAGTGGTGTAGGTAAAGAAAGTGTGCCTCGCATCATTCATCAGTTATCCCTTCGAAAGCATGGTAAGTTGATAGCTGTCAATTGTGGTGCCATCCCCGAAGGGACGATCGATTCTGAACTGTTTGGGCACGAAAAAGGTGCTTTTACAGGTGCTACCTCTACAAGAAGTGGTTACTTTGAAGAAGCAGACGGGGGTACCATATTTTTAGATGAAGTTGGAGAACTACCATTGACAACACAGGTAAGACTGTTGCGTGTATTAGAAAATGGAGAATTTATTAAGGTTGGATCTTCTAAAGTTCAAAAAACAGATGTTCGCATCGTTGCTGCTACCAATCTAAACATGATTGAAGCCATTCAAAAAGGAAAATTTAGGGAGGATTTATATTATCGCTTAAGTACCGTTGAGATTGTATTGCCTCCACTGAGAGATCGAAAAGAAGACATTCACTTACTTTTTCGAAAATTTGCGTCAGATTTTGCCCAGAAGTACCGAATGCCGACCATAAGATTAGACGAATCCGCTCAACGTCTTTTGGAGCGGCAACGATGGAGTGGAAACATACGCCAATTGAGGAATGTTGCCGAGCAACTTTCCGTACTTGAACAAGAACGTGCCATAAGTGAAGAGGTGTTAAGAATCTATCTGCCCTCTCAAGAAACGCACCTTCCAGCAGTCATTGGGTCAGAAAAAAAAGATTCTGACTTTGGATCTGAACGTGAAATATTATACAAGGTGTTGTTTGATATGAAATCGGACCTAAATGATCTCAAAAAGCTCACCCTGAAATTGATGAATGAAGCCAGTACAGATCAGGTACGCAGAGATAACGAAGGTCTTATTGAAAAAATATATGGTGAGACTCCAACTCATAACGAAGGATTGCTAGCATTGGAGCAGCCACGAAAAGAAATACCACCCCAACAAACTGATGACAGGTATGATTTTGCTGAAGAAATTCAAGAAGAGGAGACCCTCAGCTTACAAGACAAAGAGCTAGAGCTTATTATCAAAGCACTAGATCGAAACAATGGAAAAAGAAAAGCCGCAGCTGCAGAGCTTGGCATTTCTGAAAGGACACTTTATCGTAAAATCAAACAATTTGATATCGAAAGCTAACATAAAATCTTTTATCACTTCGATCTTTTTGATCAGCATGTTGATGAGCTGTAAATTTTACTCATTTACAGGGGCTTCGATTCCAGATGGAGCAGAAACTGTGATGGTCAACATGTTTGTGAACAACTCGGCCAATTCTATTGGCTCCACTTTTGAGGCAGGATTAGATCGTGATTTCACCAATGCCCTGCAGGAGGTGCTAATCAATCAAACCAACCTTCAACTTACTGGTGTTAATGGAGATCTTATTTACGAAGGGGAAATCGTGGAATACAGAGTCACCCCAACAACAGCTACCGCTCAACAAACCGCTGCCCAAAATCGTTTGACAATTTCTATCAACGTTCGTTACTTTAACACCAACAACGAAGAAGACGACTTTGAAAAACGCTTTTCTTATTTTTATGATTTTCCTGATACGCAACTGCTGCAAAATGTAAAATCAGAAGCTCATGAGATTATCTTTGAGCGTATTACTCAAGATGTTTTTAACGAATCATTGGCTAAATGGTAAACAACAAAGCATCCCTTTTACAACTTCGAGTAATGGCCCAAGAGTCTCCTGAAAAAGCTTTGTCAGAACTCAATAGTCTGATTGAAACCTTCCCTTATTTTCAGGCGGCGCGCGTGTTAGAACTCGATATTCTAAAAGAATGCAACCATAAGAGATACAAAAAAGCTTTGCGTCTTTGCGCACTTCAAACTTCTTACAGAGATGTTTTATATGAACATCTTGAAAACCAGAATATTTCAACAAACAATATTCCAAAAAATCTGAATCAACTCTCAGAGGAAAATTCATTTTTGGCATGGCTAGATTGGATTAACAGCCAAACGCAAGAAGAAAAAACCGAAACAAAAAAATTCGACTGGATTGATGATTTTTTAGAACAAAACCCAAAAATATCAACCTCAAAATCCGCAGAGAATAAAGACTTAACCCAAAGTCAATCGTTGGCAACAAACGAAATCATGACCGAGACATTGGCAAATCTGTACTGGAAGCAAAAAAAGTATGAAGAAGCGAAAAACGCATTCCGAGTATTGGCTTTGAAATATCCGGAAAAAAGTGGTTTCTTTGCTGACCAGATAAAGCTCCTCGAAGCTGAAATGGCATCAAAATAATACTTATGAGCACCTTTTCAATTTTTCTAGCACTTATTATTGTAGTGTCTTTTCTGTTAATTCTTGTTGTGATGGTTCAAAACCCCAAGGGCGGAGGTCTTTCTTCAGCTTTTGGAGGGGGTGGTCAACAGCTTGGCGGCGTTCAAAAAACCACTGATTTTCTAGATCGCAGCACATGGATATTGGCAACTTTGTTATTGTTTCTTATCCTCTTGGCCAATTCGACAGTAACTCGTAACAACGAACTTTCAGAGTCCAGCCTCATCAATGAAGAAGCTACAGAAGCTGTAATTCCTGAAGAAATACCGGAAACTTTGCCCGAAATTCCTGTTCAAAAGGAAGAAGAATAAGTCTTTACAACATCATAAATGCCATAATGTCATATTCTTGGCAGCAACCAAAAGTTATTTGGTGGATGGCATGATTCATGCTTTAAAACGAAAAAACAAAATAAAATGAGTAATGTTAATATCAAACCTCTAGCAGATCGTGTGTTGATTTTGCCTTTAGAAGCAGAAACCAAAACCGCCTCTGGAATCATCATCCCAGATACTGCAAAAGAAAAACCTCAAAAAGGATCTGTAGTCGCTGTAGGTCCGGGCACCAATGACGCGCCAGTAACCGTTAAGGTTGGAGACACCGTGCTGTATGGAAAATACGCTGGTACTGAACTTAAGCTTGAGAGCGTAGATTATCTAATAATGCGTGAGAGCGATATTCTTGCAATTGTTTAATATTTAATTTAAGAAAAATGGCAAAAGATATTCAATTTGATGTACAAGCACGAGAAGGCCTCAAACGAGGCGTCGATGCGTTGGCAAATGCAGTAAAAGTAACTCTTGGCCCCAAAGGCCGCAATGTCATTATTGGCAAATCCTTTGGCGGTCCTCAAGTAACAAAAGACGGTGTAACCGTAGCTAAGGAAATAGAACTTGAAGATGCACTTGAAAACATGGGCGCTCAAATGGTTAAGGAAGTAGCATCCAAAACCAACGACTTAGCCGGAGATGGAACCACGACAGCCACCATTCTTGCCCAAGCCATTGTAAGAGAGGGGCTCAAAAATGTAGCCGCAGGCGCCAACCCTATGGATCTAAAAAGAGGTGTTGACAAAGCGGTAGAAGCGATTGTTGGAGACCTAAACAAACAAGCTGTTGAGGTTGGCAACTCATCAGAAAAAATAAAACAAGTAGCCTCTATTTCAGCTAATAATGATGAAACCATCGGAAGTCTGATTACCGAAGCTTTTGAAAAAGTTGGTAAAGAAGGGGTTATTACTGTTGAGGAAGCCAAAGGAACCGACACATATGTAGATGTTGTAGAAGGAATGCAATTCGATAGAGGGTATTTATCCCCTTATTTCGTAACGAATTCTGATAAAATGGAGGCTGATTTGGAAAGTCCTTACATCCTGCTTTACGACAAAAAAATCTCGACTATGAAGGATTTACTTCCTATTTTAGAGCCCGTTGCTCAAAGCGGAAAGCCCTTATTGGTCATCGCAGAAGACGTAGATGGAGAAGCTTTAGCCACATTAGTGGTCAATAAGTTGCGTGGTGCTTTGAAAATCGCCGCTGTTAAAGCACCGGGGTTTGGCGACCGACGCAAAGCCATGCTAGAAGACATCGCAATTCTAACAGGAGGTACTGTTATTTCTGAAGAGCGGGGCTTTACTTTGGAAAACACAACCATCGACATGTTGGGAACTGCTGAAAAAGTAACCATAGACAAGGACAACACAACCATTGTCAATGGAGCTGGAGATGGAGAAAATATCAAAGCTCGTGTAAACCAAATCAAAGCACAAATCGAATCCACAACATCTGACTACGATCGTGAAAAACTACAAGAACGTTTGGCCAAGTTAGCTGGTGGAGTTGCAGTCCTTTATGTAGGTGCAGCCTCTGAAGTAGAGATGAAAGAGAAAAAAGATCGTGTAGATGATGCACTTCATGCTACTCGAGCTGCAGTAGAGGAAGGTATTGTTTCTGGAGGAGGGGTTGCTCTGCTCAATGCAAGAAAAGCCATTGGCAAACTCAAATCTGAAAATGCTGATGAAACTACAGGTACACAAATTGTATACAACGCAGTTGAAGCACCTTTAAGAACGATCGTAACCAACGCAGGTGGAGAAGGATCTGTTGTAGTGTCTAAAGTGGAAGAAGGAGATGCCAATTTTGGATACGACGCTAAGTCGGAAACTTATGTTGATATGCAAAAAGCTGGAATCATAGATCCTAAAAAAGTAACAAGAGTTGCTTTGGAAAATGCAGCTTCTGTTGCTGGAATGGTACTAACTACAGAGTGTGCTCTTGTTGACATAAAAGAGGACACCCCGCCAGCCGCTCCCCCTATGGGAGGCGGTATGCCAGGAATGATGTAAATCACAACTAAACAAACTGCCCACACATCTGGGCAGTTTTTTTTCATCATGTACGATCAACTTTTAGAAAACATTGAACAATTCTTAGCCCAGAAACCTAATAGAACAGAGGGGTTGACGTTTATTTGTGAACTCCTACATAGAAAAGTAGAAAAATACAGCTGGGTTGGATATTACCTGCACAGTAAAGAAAAACCTGAATTGGTTTTAGCCACTTACCAAGGGGCTCCTACAGAACACACTCATATCGCTTTTGGCAAAGGTATTTGCGGCCAAGTCGCTTTAAGTAATCAAAATTTTATTGTAGACGATGTAAATGCTCAAGAAAACTATATTGCATGTAGTCTAGATGTTAAATCAGAAATTGTGGTTCCCTTAATAGTAAACGGAGAAAATATAGGGCAAATTGACATTGATGGACATGCAATTGCTGCTTTCAATAAAAATGACGCATCTTTCCTAGAAAAGGTCAATCGATTAGTCGCTTTGCATTTGTTTTAAAATCCCCAAATTCTCAAGCGTAAATGCGGTTGAAAATTGCTACTTTTGCACTTCTATTTTCACGCACTTATGCAAGATTCCGTTCAAATAAAATCAGCTCTGATTTCCGTTTATGAAAAAAACGGCCTTGATCCTATTGTTGAAAAACTTCAATCCCTTGGAGTAAATATTTTTTCTACAGGTGGAACTGCCGATTATATTGAAAAATTAGGCGCCAAAGTGACTCGAGTAGAGTCTATCACAGATTATCCCTCAATATTGGGTGGTCGGGTAAAAACGCTCCATCCAAAAGTATTTGGAGGGATTCTCAATCGTAGGTCCGAGGAAAACGATCAAAAAGAAATTTATGAGTATCAAATCCCCCCTATCGATTTAGTCATTGTAGACTTATATCCTTTTGAAGAAACCGTAGCATCGGGAGGGACACAACAAGAAATTATAGAGAAAATTGATATTGGAGGCATTGCACTGATTCGAGCAGCTGCTAAAAATCATGCAGATGTTGTTTGTGTCGCAGCACGAACAGAATACGAAGCTTTGGATGCAATTTTAAAAGACCAAAAAGGAGTTTTCTCATTAGAGCAACGCACAAATTTTGCGACACATGCTTTTCACATCTCATCCCATTACGACAGTGCCATCTTTAACTATTTCAGTGAAGGTAACGGAGCGCTAAAGCTGAGTGTGCCTTTTGGCAAACAATTGAGATATGGAGAAAATCCACACCAAAAAGGTTCTTTTTACGGTAATTTAGATCAGTTATTCGAAAAGCATAACGGAAAGGCGTTGTCATACAACAATCTTTTAGACGTTGATGCTGCTTTGCAAGTAATGGAAGCTTTTGAAGGGCTCGATCCTACATTTGCGATTCTTAAACACAACAACACCTGCGGGTTGGCCACACGAGACAGCCTGAGCGAAGCATATAAAGCGGCATTGGCCGGGGACCCTATTTCTGCTTTTGGCGGTATTTTGATTGCCAATGATAAAATTGATTTGACTACTGCTGAGTTGATCCATGAATTGTTTTGCGAGGTCGTTATTGCACCTAATTTTGATGCAGATGCTCTTGCGCTACTAAAGGGTAAAAAGAATCGCATCATTCTGCAACAAAAAACCAACGCATACAACCCAAAATTGGTGCGCAGTTGTCTTAATGGCTATCTTGTCCAAGATAGAGATGATGTGGTAGACCATGAAGACATGCTGCAATATGCTACCAACAACAAACCTTCTAAATCTGAAATAGAAGACTTATTATTTGCTTCCAAAATCTGTAAGCAAACCAAATCAAACACCATTGTTTTAGCAAAAGGGAAACAACTTTTATCATCAGGAACAGGTCAAACTTCTCGAGTCGATGCCCTGCAACAAGCTATTAAAAAAGCTCAGACTTTCGGGTTTGATCTCCAAGGCGCAGTCATGGCGAGCGATGCTTTTTTCCCATTTCCTGACTGTGTTGAAATTGCACACAAAGCTGGGATAACAGCTGTCATTCAACCAGGTGGGTCGATCAAAGATCAATTAAGTATAGATTATTGTAACACCCATGGTGTGACCATGGTCATGACAGGAGTAAGACATTTTAAACATTAATTTCGTATAATTACATAAGCTAAGAGGGATTTAGATATGGGGTTTTTTGATTTTTTGACGGAAGATATCGCCATCGATTTAGGTACGGCAAACACTTTAATCATCCATAATGACAAAGTAGTGGTCGACAGCCCCTCTATTGTGGCACGTGATCGCAGGAGTAATAAAATCATTGCAGTAGGTCAAGAAGCTGCTTTGATGCAAGGGAAAACCCACGAAAACATTAAAACCATCCGTCCTCTTAAAGATGGTGTAATTGCTGATTTTAACGCATCTGAGCAGATGATCAGCATGTTTATCAAAAATATTCCTACCCTCAAAAAAAGACTTTTTTCCCCTGCTCTTCGTATGGTGATTTGTATTCCCTCAGGGATTACCGAAGTAGAAATGCGTGCCGTAAGAGAGTCTGCCGAGAGAGTCAACGGAAAAGAAGTGTATTTGATTCACGAACCCATGGCAGCAGCTATTGGAATCGGGGTGAACATCATGCAACCCAAAGGAAATATGATTATTGACATCGGTGGAGGAACCACAGAGATTGCAGTCATTGCCTTATCTGGAATTGTTTGTGATAAATCGGTTAAAGTTGCTGGGGATGTATTTACCAATGACATCATCTATTACATGCGCACCCAACACAACCTGTATGTGGGTGAGCGTACGGCTGAACGAGTTAAAATCTTGATTGGATCTGCCCTAGAAGAACTCGAAAATCCACCAGAAGACATGACAGTCCAAGGAAGAGATTTACTTACTGGAAAGCCAAAAGAAACGGTAATCTCATATCGAGAAATCGCCAAAGCTCTTGACAAATCAATTATAAGAATCGAAGATTCTGTAATGGAAACCTTATCTCAAACTCCCCCTGAACTTGCAGCAGATATTTATAACACAGGTGTTTATTTGGCGGGTGGGGGCTCTATGTTGCGTGGTCTAGACAAACGTCTTTCTCAAAAAACCGACCTTCCTATATTTATTGCTGAAGATCCGCTTCGCGCAGTTGTTCGTGGAACAGGTATCGCCCTAAAAAATATAGAGCAATACAAAAGTGTACTGGTCAAATAGCTGATTAACCATGCAGCAGCTGATAAACGCCATCATAAAATTTCGAAATGTATTGGTCTTTTCAGTATTGTTTTTGTTTTCGTTGCTATTAACTTCAAAATCAAGCGCATACCATAGAGAAGTCTTTTCTAAGTGGAGTACAGGGATCGGCAGTTGGATGCACCAAAGCTCAAGCGCCTTTGGACATTACATCAATCTTGCCAAAGACAACCAACGACTTTCAGAGGAAAACGAGCTTTTACTGACAGAATTATTACAAAAAAAACAAACCGATGACAACCAACTTATCCCTTATAAGGTGGGTGTCGCAAGAGTGCTCCGAAATAGTTTTATGTTAGACTACAACTACTTAACCATTAACATTGGAGAAAATCATGGAATACGCCCTGAAATGGGTGTGGTAAGTGCCAAAGGAGTTGTAGGAGTCGTGAGGCACACCACCCCTCGATATGCTCAGGTCATGTCTGTGCTCAATAAAGATCTGCAGGTCAATGCCAAACTTCTTAAAAGCAATCACTTTGGCAGTTTAAAGTGGACCGGAGGAAGTGCAACACAAGTCAACCTCGAGGATGTTCCGAATACTGCGCCGATTCATATAGGTGATACTGTTACCACCGGAGGAATGTCTACCATATTTCCTGCTGGAATACCTATTGGAACGATAAAAAATTATAGCCGAAAACCATTGACAAATTTCTATGAAATCGAGGTAGATTTGTTTCAAGACATGACAAATCTAGGCGTGATTTATGTAATAGAAAATCCAGATCGCATAGAAATAAACTCCCTTCAAAGCCTCTCCAATGAATAATAGAATTTTTTCCCTGTTGGGTCTTTTTATTGGTTTGGTTTTAGCTCAAAGTCTGTTATTTGATCGTCTGTTGGTTGCCCAACATTATGTCCCATACATCGCTTTACTTTTTATTGTCCTTTACCCTACCGACTTACGTCAAACAATGTTTTTGGTTGTTGCCTTTCTTTATGGTCTATCCATCGATTTGTTAAGTGTTTCAGGAGGCATACATGCGGGCGCATGTTTAAGTGCGGCATTTTTGCGTCCCGTTGTGTTGCGCTCTGTTTTTGGAATAAGCTCTGATTATAGTGTGGTTAAGTTTTCTAAAATTCCTTTTACGCAGTGGTTTGTCTATTGTTTATTGGTAGTCATGACACATCATTTGGTTCTCTTTGGGCTTAGTGATTTTAGCCTGAATCGATGGGTTTGGATTCTACAACAAACGATTTTTAACGGACTATTGACCACCGCTGTAGTATCTGTATTCATGTTTTTGTTTGTGTCAAAAAAATGAGGAAAAGCCTGCTTTATTTACTGCTCTATTCAATAGCGATTGTCTTTACCTTAAGGCTGTTTTATTTGCAAGTGGTTAGCACCAACTACGAAGACTTATCACTTCAAAACTCAGTTCTCAAAGAATATAATTATCCCGAACGCGGCCTGATTTATGATCGTGAGGGACGTTTGCTTGTTGGCAATCAAGCTGCATATGATGTGATGGTGATTCCGCGACGTGTTCGAACCCATGACACCTTGGGGTTTTGTGAGTTGTTAAAAATTGACAAAGACCACTACTTGTCTCAACTCAATAAAGCCCGTAACTACTCTACTCGGATTCCATCTGTTTTCGTTGCTCAAGTTTCCAAACAAGATTATGCCAAACTACAGGAAAAGATGTGGAAATTTCCGGGATTCTATATCCAAAAAAGATCCATCCGAAAATACAACACCCAATCTGCCGCTAATATTTTAGGGTACATCAGTGAGGTTAACAACGCTGACATTCGTCAAGATTCATACTACCAATCGGGGGAGCTCATTGGACGCCAAGGGATAGAAAAAACCTACGAAAAAAAACTTCGTGGACAAAAAGGGGTTCGTTATTTACAAAGAGATAAGTTTAACAGAATTATGGGGTCCTACAAAGATGGCAGTCTGGACACCCTTCCCGATCCTGCCAAAGACATTCACTTAACGATCGATATAGCTCTTCAAGAATACGGGGAGTCTTTATTAAAAAATAAAAGAGGGGGGATTGTAGCCATTGAACCAGAGACAGGTGAAATTTTGGTCAATGTCAGTGTTCCCAACTACGATCCTGATTTTTTGGTTGGTAGAGAACGTTCGGAACACTTCCGAATGCTTAAAAACGACACAATCAATCGACCCCTTTTTGACAGAGGTCTTCAAGGGCAATACCCTCCAGGATCTCCATTCAAGCTGCTCAATGCTTTGGTAGCTCTTCAAGAAAAAGCCGTCAGCCCGCGCACTGGCTACACCTGCAATGCCGGTCATTATTATGGAAGAGGTCAGTTTATGAAATGTCATTGTGAACTGGGCTCGTTTAACAGGCTTAACAGTGGCATCTATAATTCTTGTAACACTTATTTTTCAAACATATACAGAAAAACAATCGACAGTTATGAAACCTCACAGCAGGGGATGGATGTATGGAGTGAGCATATAAAAAGCTTTGGGTTGGGGAATTATTTGGGGTATGATCATCCTACAGGTCAAAAGGGCTTCATTCCCGATGCGGCATACTACAACTATTGGTATCCAAACCAGCGTTGGCGGGGCGCCACCTCAGTTTCAAACGCCATCGGACAAGGTGAGGTACTGACCACACCCATCCAATTAGCAAACATGACCGCTGCGATTGCCAATCGAGGTTCCTACATTACTCCCCACTTCATCAAAGAAATTTCAAAAGACACCATTGACGTTACATTTAGAGAACTGAAACACACAAGCATAGATTCGATACACTTTGAACCCGTCATTGAAGGGATGTCTAATGTGGTTAAATGGGGTACAGCACGTAACGCACGAATAAGAGGCATCGAAGTCTGTGGTAAAACAGGTACGGTAGAGAATTTTACAAAAATTGATGGAGTGCGCACACAGCTTACAGATCACTCCATGTTTGTGGCCTTTGCTCCTAGAGAAAAACCAAAAATTGCAGTGATGGTGTTTGTGGAAAATGGATATTGGGGAAGCCGCTGGGCAGCCCCCATCGCTAGCCTTGTTATTGAAAAACATTTAACAGGAACCATAAGGCGCACCTATCTTGAGAAAAGAATGCTCGAAGGTAGCCTATTAGAAGAATACGCTAAACCCATTTCGGGAGAACCTTTTGAAATCAATGAATAGTAATAAATACCTTTTAAAATTTGACTGGTTGACACTATTACTCTACATGGGATTGGTCGCAATAGGACTGGTAAACATTTACTCTACCAGCCACAACCCGGAAGTGAATATGTTTTCACTTCAACATGCTTTTGGCAAACAGTTGTTTTTTGCAGGTCTAAGCTTGATGTTAATCTTGTTCTTACAGTTTAGTTCCGTTAAAATATTTGAACGCTTTTCCAGTATTGCCTACCTTGGAATCATTGGATTGTTGATCGGTTTATTTTTGTTTGGAACAGAAGTTTCCGGTGCGCGCTCATGGTACAGTTTGGGTGGGTTTAGTTTTCAACCTGCTGAATTTGCTAAAGTGGTTACCGCACTTGCAATTACCAAACACGTCAGTGAGATTAATACTGATTTAAAAAAACTTAAACATCGCCGTACCGCACTGATTTTAATATTACTGCCTGTAGTTTTTATTTTACCCCAGCCAGACCCAGGAAGTGCGTTGGTGTTTTTAAGCTTTTTCTTGGTACTTCACGCTGAGGGAATGCCCTCATTTTATCTATGGTCATTTTTTGGTCTCATTTTTTTATTTGTGCTCACACTCTTGTTAGGAGTCAAAGTAATCACCTACGGCTTGATGGCTGTGGCTCTTGTTTTTATGGTGGTATTTCTGAATAAAAGAAGAAGAAAAGTGCTTATGCCTGCGCTTGCTATTATTTTTATAGGCATCGGTTTTGCTCAATCGGTTAACTACATTTTTGAAAATGTTTTTGAGCAAAGACACCGTGACCGTTTTAACATTGTCTTAGGCAAAGAAGTCGACACCCAAGGAATTGGTTATAACATAAACCAATCCCAAATTGCTATCGGTTCTGGAAGATTTACTGGGAAGGGATTTCTAGAAGGAACCCAAACAAAGGGTGACTTTGTACCCGAACAACAAACAGACTATATATTTACTACCATTGGAGAAGAATGGGGGTTTTTGGGAAGTTTTATTGTGATTGTACTTTTTGTGAGTCTTTTGCACAGAGTATTGCATCATGCTGGCCGTCAGAAAAATGATTTTAGTAGAATATATTGTTATGCCGTCGTTGTATTAATCCTAACACACTTTGCAGTAAATCTAGGTATGGTTTTGGGATTGGTACCTACTATCGGTATCCCATTGCCATATGTGAGCTATGGAGGGTCTCATTTGCTGGCATTTAGTTTGTTGATAGGTATTTATTTGCGGTTAGACGCAAACCGTATAAATGAGTGGTAATCTTAACTCAATTGCGGATCATAGATGTCACGTAAAGCGTTACCCAACACCATAAAAGAACTTACCAAAAGCATAACGGCCAATCCTGGCGCAAGGGCCATAAAGGGTTTACCGGTAAGTAAAAACGGATAATGGTCTTTAATCATCGTTCCCCAAGTTGGAACAGGTGGTTGCGCACCAATTCCTAAAAAACTCAAACCGCTTTCTATTAGAATGGCTGCGGCAAAATTAGCGGCAGTAATCACAACCAGTGGCCCGAATGCATTAGGCAAGATATGTTTGCTAATAATTCGAAAAGAGGAAAAGCCCAATGTTTCAGCTGCTTTGACAAACTCTCTGTTTTTTAGGCTGATCACTTGTCCACGTACAATACGAGCCACCTCCACCCACATCGTTAAACCTACAGCAATAAATACTTGCCAAAACCCTTTGCCTATAGCAACGGAAATGGCAATAACCAATAACAAAGTGGGTATGGACCAGGTCACATTGATCAACCACATTATCAAACGATCTACATTACCCCCAAAGTAACCTCCCAAGCTACCCAACAAAACCCCCACTATCAGAGAAATAAAAACCGCAATTAAGCCGATTGATAAAGAAATCCGTGTACCGACCAGTAGCCGACTCAAAATATCACGACCAAATAGATCCGTACCTAATAAAAATTTTTTTGTAACGACATACGTGGTCTCTATAGTTTGCGGCCGATCCACTTCAACAAACCTTTCATATGGTATCAATTCTTTCTTACCAGGCGCATCAAAGTTAAAGTGTTCGATATAAACACCTTCAGCTTCTAAGCGATGGTTTGAAATCGGGTAATATGTCCCGAGATTTGGATCCCCAAAAAAAAGTTTTTCAAATAGCGATACGCTCGGGCGATCAGTCGGAATATGTAACATTTGAACTTGAAAACCAGGGGGCTGAGAATGCAACGACAAATGCATCTGATTGGCGTTTTTGGAGCCGTCACTGGCCAATACATAAGCAAAAAGAGCCACAAAAAAACACAATCCTATATATCCTAAAGCAAAAACCCCTCCAATATTCCGCATCAATCGTTTTGGGTGGGTTGTTTGAGTCAATGGCTAGAGTGTTTTATTTTTTTGCAAGTGGTTTTTTTGAGATAAAACCAGGTTTTAAGTCTTCAAGAATAAACACTGCCTCCTCAACATACATGTCCGAAGAAAGGCTTTCAAACCAGCGTTCTCTTTTCTCACTAAACACTTCATCGTTTGTCATTTTTGGAAGTTCATCGGGTAACACTGTAAAACTCAACTGGTTTTTATAGTCTTTAATCGGATCAAAACGCTCGGCATAAGATTTGTCAGTCGCAATTTCTGAAGCATACATATCATAGTTTAAAGAAACCAAATAATCTTTTTGTCTTTCTCGAACCCACTGAGCGTCCTGTTTTATCAATTTAAAAATAGGATTTTCATCAACCCGTTTTTGACTTTCTTCAATAACTTCTTCATAATTCAAATAGCCGTTCCATGCACTAAAATTAGCTGGAGCGATTTGATCCCATGACAGAGGGTTGTCTTCATCTTTCTCTCCAACATCTACATAAGAATAACGATCGGGAGTAATCACATCACTTTTGACCCCTTCTAACTGGGTTGAACCCCCATTGATACGATAAAATTTATCAGTGGTTAATTTTAATGCGCCTAGATTGCCATAGGTGCTATTTGAAATAAATCGATTGAGATCAACAAGATTTTGAACGGTGCCTTTACCAAAAGTTTGTTTACTCCCCAACACAACAGCGCGCTTGTAATCTTGAAGTGCTGCTGCAAGAATCTCTGAAGCAGAAGCAGAGAGTTCATTGACCATGATCACTAAAGGACCCTCCCACAATATTTGTTCGTCTCGGTCAGAAAGCACTTCTTTCCTGTTTCCGGTAGATTTAACCTGTACAATCGGACCTTTGTCAATAAACAAACCTGCCATATCAACAACCGTTTGCAAAGATCCCCCACCATTAAAACGCAAGTCCATTACGATGCCTTCTACCCCTGCTGATTTTAGTTTGGCAATCTCTTTACTAACATCTTGTGCAGCATTGCGCTCCTTGTAATCTTTGAAGTCTATATAAAACTTTGGCAAATGAATCAGACCGTATTTTTTTCCTGATTTGTTTATCACAGAGGATCTTGCATAGGTCTCCTCTAACACCACTACATCACGCACAACAGGGATTACCTCGACAGTACCATCCACTTTTTTGATGGTCAGGTAGACCGTCGATCCTTTAGGACCTTTGATTAGCTTGATGGCATCATCAAGGCGCATCCCTCGAATGTCTACAGCCGTTCCTTCTTCTTGACGTACCAGTTGTATCTCGTCACCAACTTCTAATAGTTGGTCACGCCAAACGGGGCCTCCTGTGATGATATCGACAATCTTGATAGATTGATCTCGCTTTGACAACCGAGCACCTATCCCTTCAAACTTACCTGACATGCTCATGTCAAATCGGTCTTTGTCCTCAGGAGCGTAATAATTGGTGTGAGGGTCAAACTGCAAAACAAATGCATTGAGATAAGAAGCAAACCAGTCTTTTCGCTCCAGATCGTCCATAATATCAAAGAAATTTTCCATGTTATTGCGGGTCACTGCTCGCGATTCTTCTTCAAGGTCTTCAAAAGTTTTAGGAATGTACGAAGCATCTTGCTCTGCCTTTTTTTCATCCTCATTGATTTTGTCATACAAAACACTCAAAGTAGATAACTTGAGTTGTTGACGCCATTTTTCTCGGCGCTGAGTTAGGGTAGCCGGAAAGGATTGTTGCTCATAATTCAAATCTATAACTTCATCTTTATCAAAGACAAAAGCTTGCTCTAAAAGACTTGGGAACATATTTTCGACTTCTTGCATTCGCTGGGTAAGACGTTCAAAAGTGCGTTTGAAAAAATCAATTTCTATGTTTTTTAACTCATCATCGAGGTGGTACTTGTATCTTTCGAACTCTTTGAAATCACTCTGTAAAAAGAAGCGTTTCTGCCCATCAATAGCGTCTAAGTATTCGTGAAAAACTTGCTCTGAAAGGTCGTCATTCAGGGTTTTAGCATCAAAGTGACCTCTATTTAAGACATAAGAAATCAACTCAATCAGTAATCGATCTTTATCGGGATTGTTAAAAGTTTTGGAAAAAGGGGTAGCCAGTGCAGACCAGACAAACAAGGCGACAGCAGCTACAACAATTGTGATAGAGGCGTTCTTTTTCATTTTTTTATAAACTAAATTGTAGGTGCATAAATATAAGTAATAATTACTAACAGACTAGAGGTATTGATGCATTTTGAATTCTTTACTTTTGTACAAATATCAGGCCATGAAAAACAAACCTTTGATATTAGTGACCAATGATGATGGCATCAGCGCGCCAGGGCTTCGAACGCTTATCAAAGTAATGAACACCATAGGTGAAGTTGTGGTTGTCGCTCCCGACAGTCCTCAGTCTGGGATGGGACATGCAATTACGATCAATAGCACTCTGCGATGTACCAAAGTAGATTTAGACGGGGGTCCTCAAAAAGAATACGCTTGTTCTGGAACTCCAGCGGACTGTGTCAAACTTGGGGTACACGAGCTTCTTGACAGAAAGCCCGACCTTTGTGTTTCAGGTATCAATCACGGATCCAATGCAGCCATCAATGTCATCTACTCAGGTACTATGAGCGGCGCCATAGAGGCTGGTATAGAAGGCATCCCTGCCATCGGGTTTTCCTTACTCGACTATCGTTGGGATGCAGATTTTGATCAAATTACCTCCTATGTAGAAGAGATTGTGCGAAACGCACTGAGCCACGGAATCCCCGAAGGGGTGGTTTTAAATGTCAACTTCCCAAAAAAACCAAAAAGCGACATCAAGGGTGTAAAAATATGTCGTCAAGCTAAAGCTTACTGGATTGAAGAATTTGACAAGCGAAAAGACCCTCAAGGGAAAGAGTACTACTGGCTAACAGGTGAATTTATTAACGATGACAAGGGCGAAGACACCGACCAGTGGGCTTTGGACAACGGTTATGTGTCTGTCGTGCCAACACAGTTCGACCTCACTGCACACCATCATATCCAAAAACTCAACACATGGTCTTTTTCCGACGACTAAGTTCAGGTCTTATGGGTTGGCTGTTGGGCCTTATCGTTCCTTTGGGAACCCTTTTGTTGATGATTCATTTTTTTATAGAAGGACCATGGGCATATAAAATGAGCACCCTAGAAGCCCAAGACCGTATAGGTGCTTGGATCAGCCTGAGTGCCATTCCCAACTTACTTATGTTCGCTTTTTGGATTCGAAAAAAAAAGGACAAAGCCGCCCAAGGAATTCTCGGCGCCACTTTTTTTTGGGCCATAGTCACACTATTTTATACTTTTAATTGATGAAGTATTATGTAATTGCAGGGGAAGCATCGGGGGATTTACATGGATCCAACCTGATCAAAGCATTAAAAAAATTAGCGCCAGAAATACACATCCGCGCATGGGGCGGCGACAAAATGCAGGCTGCAGGTGCTGAGGTTGTTAAGCACTACAAAGACTTGGCGTTTATGGGCTTTTTGGAAGTTGCGCTCAACCTACGCACCATTTTGGGAAATCTGCGATTTTGCAAAAAAGACATCTTAGATTTTCAGCCAGACGCACTGATTCTTATTGACTACCCAGGATTTAATATGCGTATCGCTCGTTGGGCCAAGCAAAGAGGCATTCCTGTGCACTATTACATTATGCCACAAGTATGGGCATGGAAAGAAAAACGAGTTAAGGACCTAGCGCGAGACACCGATTTTCGCTATGCTATTTTGCCATTTGAACTTGATTTTTTTGAAAAAAAACACCATCTAAATGTCGATTTTGTAGGACATCCCCTCCTAGATGCCATACAATCAAAACAAGACCCCAACGCTACCAACATACGAAAGCAAATCGGAATTGCTAACAACAAACCCATTATCGCCTTATTGCCTGGAAGTCGGAAGCAAGAAATCAAAAAACTATTGCCAGTCATGCAGTCCCTTCAAAGCCGATTCCCATCACATGTTTTGGTCGTGGCCGCAACTCCGCATCACCCCACCGATTTTTATAAAAAATTAGCCCCCAATTTGCCCATTGTAGTTGGGCAAACTTATGCACTCTTATCAGTAGCCCAAGCGGCATTGGTAACCAGCGGAACAGCAACCTTAGAAACGGCGCTGTTTAAAATCCCTCAGGTAGTGTGTTATAAAACCAGCGGATTGAGTTTTGCCATTGCGAAGCGCATGGTCAAATTGGCCTATATTTCACTGGTCAACCTGATTATGGACAAAAAAGTAGTGGCTGAGCAAATCCAAAACGAATGCACCCCGGAGCATCTGGAAACCGCCTTAGCCCACATCTTGTCTGATGAAGGGCGCTCGCAAATGCTTGTTGATTATAAAACATTGCACCAAAAACTTGGAGGTGGAGGAGCGAGTCAAACCACTGCAAAACTCATTTATAAACGTACCCATGATAACTAGAATTCTACTTATTGGGCTGTTGTCGCTTTTCTTAGTGGGTTGTGGCGCACGAAAGAAAGGCAAGAAAATGAAACCTCGTGACGGTGTTGTCTACTACGCAAAAGAGTATATGGGCACCCCCTATCTTTTGGGCGGAAACACCACTGCGGGAATCGACTGTTCAGGGCTGATTCATAAGGCTTTTCAAAAGCAAGGCATCCGCATACCGCGAACGGTAGATGAACTCCGAAAAGAAGGCAAACGCATCTCTAAAGACCGTGCCAAACCCGGAGATATACTGTTCTTTAGAACTTCAAAAAAAAGAAAACTCACCCATGCTGGTATTGTCGTGGGATTCAAAAGAGATGAGCCCCTTTTTATTCATGCCTCCTCCTCCAGAGGAGTGATGATTTCTTCCCTGCGCGAAGGCTATTGGAACAAAACCTATGCCCAAACCAGAAGGTTGTTAAAATAAGGTTTTTATACCTTTAACACATGTCCCCACTTGCCTACTGCACCCTCTTTTGGGTGATTGGATTGTTTCTATACCCATATATCGACCTACCTCCTTTTGGTTGGTGTTGGGGACTGATGATGCTGGCTTATGGTTTCCATAAAAAAGGGTTACGCTGGGGTTTTGTAGTTTGTGTGTTATTCATCAGTCTATGGGGTGGTTATTTTCATGCAAGCCTCCATAATCCTCACTTAGACAAAAAACACATTGTTCATAGTGAACGGGAAAAGCCCGTAGCCTTGATGATTGAGGTTCAAACTGTTCGCAACCCCACTCCTTTTGGACGCGGATATGTTGTTGAGGTTATGCAAATAGACAATCAGTCCGTAAGAGGTCGGGCATTGTTACAATTGGAACCGACCGCCTCGCTCCAAATCGGTGAACGCTATGCGCTAACATCTTTTTTGAAGTCCATAAAACCTCCGCCCAACCCAGGAGGGTTTGATTTTGCCAAATATATGCATCGAAAAGGGGTGTATTTAACACTCAACAGCCATTCAAAAACCTTGATCTTTTTAGAAAAAAAATCTACGGTTAGAGCTTGGGCACACCAATTCAGAAACAAGTTGATACGTCAGATTCCCAATCTGAAGCTATCTTCCCATTCTGAGGCCCTACTCAAAGCCTTGGTACTCGGTGATCGTTCAGGAATTGATCCTGAAATGCGTACCACTTATGCACATGCTGGAGCGGTGCATTTGCTGGCCATTTCGGGATTACATATCGGAGTGCTTATGCTGATGTTGCAATGGTTGTTTGGCGGAAGCATGCGTCTGCCCTACCCTTGGAATCGGTGGGTTCGCTCAACGATGGTTGTGTTGTGTCTGTGGGTATATGCCCTGATTACGGGTCTCTCCCCCTCTGTGATAAGGGCAGTAACTATGTTTAGCTTTGTGACGCTCAGTCAATGTATTGAAAGACCTAGAATGCCCTTGCAATCATTGTGGTTGTCGCTCTTGGTTTTAGTAGGTGTCCGTCCCCAATTGATATACGAAGTAGGGTTTCAACTGAGCTATGCTGCAGTGGGAGGCATCTTATGGGCCATGCCCAAACTGCTTGAATGCTATCAACCAAAGAATTTATGGTTCGGTAAGGTGTGGCGGTTGTGGTTGTTGGGCGTGGTTGCTCAGCTGTCCGTTTTGCCTTTAAGTTTGTATTATTTTCATCAGTTTCCTGGGTTGTTTTGGATAAGCAATCTTGTCGTAGTCCCCTTGCTCGGGTGGATCTTGGGGGCTGGTATTATCGGTCTATGTGTCGCTCATATATCAGCTATATCGACCCTCTGGGGTCGGGTGTTAGAATGGATTTTGGGGGGTATGAATGCGTTGATCGGATGGACCGCAAACCAAAAGGAATTTCTGTTTACCAAAATCCCATTTGATGGCTGGGATGCGGCATTGTCAGGAACTTTGGTGTTGCTGCTATTCCTTTGTTTGAAACGCATCAGCCTAAGTAAAATGTCAGCTGTTTTGATACTTAGTGCCCTTTTGCATTACTCCCTAAAACAAAACCCTTATGCTGAGGAAGAGTGGGTGGTGTTTCATGATTATCAGCAAACCTTGATGGGGTATAAATCAGGTCGTATGGCTGTATTTTGTAGCCCTAAAAACCTATTAGATGATTCAAGAATTATTGAAGAGTATGTTCTAGAGAGACATATCAAAAAACACAGTCATCAAGTACTAGGCCTAGGCTATATGTTGAGAAATACCCCTCTTTTGGTTGTTGATCAAACCGGCATCTACAACTTGCCAACGTGCAAAGAAGGCATTGTTCTGTTACGAAATAGCCCTAAGATACATTTGGTAGATTTGATAGAAACCTTAAACCCAAAGACCATTATTGCAGACGGTAGCAATTTTCCAAGTTTTGTGCATCATTGGGGTAAAACAGCCAAGGATATGGGGGTTGATTTTCACAGTACAGCTACAGAGGGCGCTTGGATTTTCAACTTTTAAACAAAGGTTTAAAATTTTTGAAATAGGCAGTGAAATCTGTTTGCGATTTAAGAGCTTTATAATCATCGGAATGGAAAAGTTTGAGATAAAATTCCATTTGCTGAACGTCATGATAGCCCACCACAGGAGTGATGAATTGACCTTTCTCATCCAAAAACACAACAGTAGGGTAGCCCGTAACCCCTAAATAGGCTGTAAACTGGTGGCGTGCGTTACGACCCGATCGACTGGAATCATAATTTGGATTGGTAAAGGTGTTGTTTTGATAATTGATGGTTTCATCTCCTTCGGCATTGAATTTGACCGCATAATAGTTTTCATTGATATAGGCACTCACATCTGGATTACCGAAAGTGTTCTTATCTAACAACTTACAAGGTCCACACCAAACGGTGTAAACATCTATCAATATTTTTTTGGGCACCTCCTTTTGAGCCTCCATGGCTTTATCAAGAGTCATCCATCGCACTTGAGCACTAGCCGCAAGACTTATTAAGAGCAGTATTGGTAAAAACAGTTTATTCAATCCCATGCATTTTTTTGATTAATACAGGTTTAAGCAAAATCATCAAAAAGCCTGCCACTATGGGAATAAGAGTGAAAATGAGGAAAAAGACAGATAGACCATAGCTCTCCGATATTTTATCGATATAACTCCCTGTAAAACCTCCCAAAAAGTTAGCGACCGCACTACACACAAACCAGAAACCGAACATAAGACCAACCAGTTTTACAGGAGCTAATTTACTCACATAGGAAAGACCAACGGGAGAGACACAAAGTTCGCCTAGTGTGTGAAAAAGGTAGGCCATCACGAGCCAGACGATGCTGACGCTGGCCTCAGTGGCTCCCATAGGGATGGCGGATGCGCCATAAGCCAAAAAAGCGAATCCCAGTCCTAATAAAATCAGACCAATGGCAAACTTAACAGGTCCTGAAGGGTTTAGTTTTGAAGCCCATATTTTGGAGAACAAAGGTGCAAACAAGATGATAAATAAAGAATTGAGAATTGAGAACCATGAGGCAGGAATCTCGGTGGCTTGTTGGGAAAACTCTCTTTGAATCATCCATAAAACTATTCCCCAAATAATAAGAAAACTCGTTCCCAAAAACACATTGGAGCTCACA
>Ga0208880_1000051_pt1 | contig 22722 bp, 17 predicted proteins | sample Knorr_S23_td_Sur_FD_185606 | JGI IMG/M metagenome (GOLD analysis project Ga0208880, IMG submission 185606) | Marine microbial communities from Southern Atlantic Ocean transect - Knorr_S23_td_SurfaceB_ad_5m_LV_B (SPAdes) (version 2) | ecosystem: Environmental > Aquatic > Marine > Oceanic | place...
AATTATTTGTCCTGTTGTCCAGACTGTTGTCCAGCCTGCAGTATTTCTCCAATTACCTTTATAAGGACTCCTTCCATCTCTATATTGGTAAATAAAATCTTTGTTTGCTTTTGGCTCGTCAAGCATAACTACAAGAACAAATTTAGGGTCAGATGTAGGAAAGACTGAGGCAAAAGTATTTATTTTTTTTTTTGAATAACCTCCTTTTTCAGGCTGATCTGCTGTCCCTGTTTTTCCTCCTACTTGATATCCATCAACATTTGCAAATCCAGCTGTTCCTTCCTCTGTTGATACTATCTTTCTTAAAATTGGATTTATTTTTTTTGATACTTCATTTTTAATGATTTGTTTTTTTTTAAATTTATTTTTACTTAAAATTAAAGTTGGTTTAATTTCATAGCCTCCATTGACAACAATTGAATATCCTTTTGCAAGTTGAAGCATAGTAGTTGCAATTCCATGTCCAAAAGCAACTGTTGCTAATTTACATTTTCCCCATCTTCCTAATTGAGTATCTCCCACTTCTGGAATATCAAATTCAGGTTTAGATAATATTCCTAAATTATTTAAAAACTGACTATAATTTTCAATACCAACTTTTTGGGCAATTCTAACAGATCCTATATTTCCTGATCTTATTAGTATTTCTTCTGCCGTTAAATCAGAAGGAAGTTTATTATCATATTCAGATATAGGCTCTCCTCCACAAAAGATTTTTTTTTCAAGATTATTAAATTCAGTACTTGGTTCTATTACTCCATAATTAATGCCAGCTGCTATTGTAAAAGTTTTAAATACCGAACCAAGTTCATAAACTCCTTTAGTGGCTCTATTAATAAACTTTTTATCTGTTAATTTTTCTCTTTTATTCAAATCAAAATCTGGCAGTGAAACCATTGATAAAACTTCTCCTGAATGAATATCCATCAGAATTGCAGCACTTCCTATATTATTAAAAATTTTTTGAGTTTTTAATAGTTCTTCTCTGATTAAATATTGTAACTCTTTATCAACTGTCAAAGTTAGAGCTTCTTTTGAGCTTCTTAATTCGTAATCATAGGTTTTCTCTAAACCAGAAATGCCATTGTTATCATCATCTATTTGACCAATTACATGGCTAAATAATTCACCATTTGGGTACACTCTGGTGATTTTCTCTTCTTGGATAAATGATTTTTCACCAAGTAATAAAGCTTTTTCCATTAACTCTGGAGAAATTTTTTTTTTTACATAAAAGAATTTTTTTCCATCTATTTGATCGTCAAATTTTTGATCTGGAAATAATAATTTTAATGAAACTAGTAATTTTTTTTTGTCTACTACTAATTTTGGATCTATTCCTAAATTTAAAGCTTGAACTGATTTTGCTAAAATATTTCCTTCTCTATCAGTAATACTTGATCTAAAATTTTCTTTCTTAGATAATATTTTTTCTTCACTATATGTTTTATTGCTAAGAATTAAAACTTTAACTGAAAATAAAATAGAAATTATAAAAAAAACAAAGAAAATAAATGCAATTCTTTCAAAAGAAATATTTAAATCTGTTTTTTTTTCTACATAAGAAAAGTCTAAATTTTTATTATTGTTTTCATTCATTCTTTTTTGAAATAGTTTCTATTTTTATTTGATCATCTAAAACATTCATCCATTTAAAATCAGATATTTCTATTTGAACTAAATCGTTTTCAAAATATTGTTTTTGATATACAGAAAGTTTCTTGGGTGATGTTAAATAATTATAGTCTAACAACAATAACTCTAATTTATTTTCAAGAACTCTGATATTTTCCTGTATTTCAAATATTGCTCTGTCCATTTTTTTTGTTGAATTTTTAGTTATAGTGGTTGCTATAATCAAAATTAATACAGGAAGAAAAAAGAATATTTTTTTCATTTTATACTTCTAAACTTTCCACTTTTACTAAATATTCAAATTTTTTTTTGAATTCTAAAAAATTATTTTCTTCAGATATTTTTTGAGCATACCTCAATTTAGCTGAACGAGAAGCTGGATTTTTTTTTATTTCTTCTATGGTTGGCTTTATTGGTTTAGTTTTAAATACTTTCAAACATTTAATTTTATTCGAATCATTAGGTATATATCTTGAAGAGTTTTTTATTTTTGAATAATTATTAAAAAAAAATTTTACAATTTTATCTTCTATTGAATGAAAAGTTACTACCGCGATTATTCCTCCAATTGGCAATAAGCTAAATGAATTAATTAATCCATTAATTAATTCACTAATTTCTTTATTTACAAAAATTCTTAATGCCTGAAAAATTTTAGTTGCGTGATTTTTTTTTGAGAAATTATATTTATTTATTTCATCAACAATATTAACAAGATTTTCAGTATTTAAAATTTTTTTTTGCCTTTCTTTAATTATTTTTCTAGCAATTAACTTTGCTTTTTTTTCTTCACCGAAATATTTGAAAATTAGTTTTAAATTTTCCTCATCCATTTTCATAACAACTTCATGACTTGAAATATCATTTAATCCAAGTCTCATATCAAGTTTTCCCTTACTTTTAAAAGATAAGCCCGTATCGAGATTTGATATCTGATTCATTGAAAAGCCAAGGTCGAAAATAATTGCTTTTATATTTTCGTTCTTAAAATTTAATTTATTTATGTTAGAAAATTTTTGATTATAAAATTGAAATCTGCCTTTAAATTTACTTTCAATTTCTCTAGCAAATATTTCAACTTTGGAGTCCCTGTCTAGAGCTATTACTTTATTAGTTTTATTTTCTAAAATTTTTTTTGTGTACTCTCCTTGACCAAAAGTACAATCAATAAATGTGCCACCATAAAGAGGGGAAATAATTCTAACTAATTCATTTAGCAGAACAGGAAAATGTTTTTTTTCCTGATTTATGGTGGCATTCATTTATTTTTTTGAAGACCATTAATTTTTTTGTCTTCTCAAAAATGCTGGTATTTCTAGATCATCCTCTTCTTCATCCTTTGAATTAATTTCAATATTCGATGAACTATCCTCGTTTTCTGAATTAAATAATTCTGGTGTTTCCTCTTCTTTTAAATCAAAATTTTCTAATCCATTAGACGAAATTTCATTTTCAATTTCCTCCAAAGACTCAGATGAATCGTTTGTTGATGATGATATTTCTGATGAGTGGTTGTTCTGGGCTTTATTTAATTGATGTTGATAATTTTGATTATCAATTTCCTCATCAATTTTTAAAGCATTGGCCCCATTTGTCATAATCGAAGCCCCAGGATTTGAAAAAGTAAATGATTGGGTTGAACTAGTATGAGAAAAATCTGAATAGCCTGGATTTCTATTTTGAATTCTGTGAACCATATTTATTACAGATTTAGGTTCTGGCTGGATTCCATCTAGTGCAGTTGCAACAATTGATACTCTCATTATTCCATCTAGAGTTTCGTCTGTAATTGCCCCAATAATAAGTTCAGCTTCAGGATCAACTTCGGCTCTTACTTTATTTACTGCTTCATCAACTTCAAATAATTTTAAGTCTTTTCCACCAGTTATATTAACAAGTAATCCCTTTGCTCCTTTTAAAGTATAGTCATCAATTAATGGATTATTAATTGCCATTTCTGCTGCTTTCACAGCTCTTCCTTCACCTTCAGCCTGACCGGTTCCCATCATTGCTTTGCCCATTGAACTCATTACAGTTTCAACATCAGCAAAATCTAAATTTATTAAACCGGGTCGAACCATTAAATCAGTAATGCTTTGAACACCATGCAATAATACATCGTTAGATAATTGAAATGATTCTTCAAATGTAGTTTGCTCACTTGCAATCTTAAATAAATTTTGATTTGGAACTACTATAATTGTATCAACATGTTTTCTAAGCTCTTCTAATCCTTGTTGAGCTTTTCTCATTCTTGATGGGCCTTCATATAAAAAAGGAAGAGTAACAACTCCAACTGTTAAAATATTTAATTCTTTTGCAGCTCTTGCAATAACATGTGCTGCTCCAGTGCCAGTGCCCCCGCCCATTCCAGCAGTAATGAAAACCATGTTTGAACCCTGAAGCACATTAATAATTTCATTTAATGATTCATCGGCTGCAGCCTGTCCAATATCCAGTTTAGCTCCAGCTCCTAAACCTTTTGTAAGATTTAAACCCATTTGAATTTTTGCTTGTGCCTTGCTTAACCTTAAATCTTGAGCATCAGTATTAACTGCAATAAACTCTACACCTTGTAAACCAGCATCTATCATTCCATTAATTGCATTGCCTCCTGCTCCCCCAACTCCAAGAACAAGTATTCTAGGTTTTAATTCTCTTATATCTGGTGATTTAAAGTTTATTGTCATTTTTCCCCCTTTTAGTTATTAAATTGTTTTTCCCATTTAAGACTTGACCTGTTAAGATTTGATTTTCTCTTAGCATTAACCCTAAATTTCTCAAAAATTGTTGGTTCCCATATTTGAAAAGTTTTTCCTTGACCAACAAACAACATGCTGTTTTTGATTTTTGCATGTTTTAAAAATTTTGAAGATAGCGCAATTCTTCCTTCGCTATCAAATTGTAAACTCATACTTTCTGCTAATATTGAGGTAGCAAAAAAATCTTTTTTTTCTTCAAAAGGATTTAATGAGTCAATTGCATTAGAAATTTTTTCAATTCTATCTTGCGACCAAGCTTCAATTGAAGAGTTATTGAAAGATGGAAAGCAAATAACACCATTATATCCTAAGTTGGATAGATAGGCTCTATAAGAAGCAGGCACAGAAACTCTCCCTTTTTTGTCTAGCTTGTTTTCGAAAGTAGATAGAAACATGTTTTATATCTTTATAAAATTCCATATTTGGGAATATATGGGATATTATGGGTTTTTTAATATATTATCAACTAATAATTAAAGTAATATAGCTTTTAATTTTTTTAGAATTTTTATGATTTTGATTGGAATTGATTAAGAATTGCCAGATAAACTATAAGCCGGGTTCTGTCTTTTAAACTTACCATTTATCTAGGCTTTAAATCACTTTAAAGCTCAAGCAACCAACCCTGATGACTAGCCAAAGACTGCTTTTAGTTATTTCTAACAATGTCACCTCTACTCGGTCTTGCTCTCGGTGGGGTTTTCCATGCGCAGTTTGTTACCAAACCTGCCGGTGTGCTCTTACCACACCTTTTCACCCTTGCCTTGATAAGGCGGTTTATTTTCTGTGGCACTATCCCTAGGGTTTCCCCTGCCAGCTATTAACTGGCACCGTGTCTTTGTAGAGCCCGGACTTTCCTCTTTAATTTCTTAAAGCGATAAGTCATTTATCTGGCAACCTGAAAATATTAATTTTTTTTAATTTTTCAACTAAAATTATATATATTAAATAAGGCTATTTAGAATTTCAAAACACTCTAAATCTATTTTGCCATTTACTAATTCTGGTCTAAATCTTCTTTGAAAATTTTTAATTAATTTTTTTTGACCTTTTTTATCTAGACCTTCAATTTTATATCCAAATTTTTTTAATTTATTAAAAAATACCGTGTCATCTTCTGATATTTTTTTGTTCCTATTTTTTTTACATTCATTTGATTTTAATTTATGCCAAACACCAATATTTTTCTTTGCTAAAAACTTCCAAGGAAATTTTTCACCTGGATCTTTTTTTCTTGTTGGGGCAACATCAGAGTGACCAAGAATATTATTTTTTTTTATTTTATATTTTTTAATTAAATATTTTGAGATTTTTAATAATGATTTAATTTGCTTATTATTAAAATTTTTATATCCATATTGGTGACCTGAATTAGAAATTTCTATTCCAATAGAATTTTTATTTAATGATTTATCTGTTTTCCAGAAAGATTTTCCTGCATGCCAAGCAACATATAAGTCTGGAACCAAACGAATTGGATTTCCTTTTAAATCTATATAGTAATGACAACTAACTTTCGAATTTGCATTTGTTAGCTTATTGATTGCAGATTTATCACTTTTCATTCCTGTGTAATGAAAAATTAAGTATTTTATATTTTTAAAATGTCTTTTTTTTAGATCAAAGTTGGGTGAGTAATTTAACGTCACTTTTCCAACATTTTTTTGCATAATTTCTAACATTTTAATGTTTAAATTGAATATAATTATATTATATAAATCGCCTATGAAAAAATTTTTATTGATTGTTACAATAACAGTTTTTACCCAATTTCAATTGGTAAATGTAAATGCAGCATCCGATGGTACTATTGAAATTTCAGAAAGTTCAAATAATAACAATGGTCAAACTAAAGATTGTTTCGAAAAAGTTAATAGAGGAATTTTTGCATTTAACCAGGGCTTAGATAAAGTAATACTTAAACCGCTTGCAAAAGGTTATAGACAGCTTCCTAAACCTATAAGAGCTGGAACAAGTAATGCTCTTGGTAATTTAAGTAATGTTGTAACAATTCCGAATAATATTTTACAAGGTCAATTTAAAGATGCAGGAGTTAATACTTTAAGATTAGTTATTAATACAACATTGGGTATTGCTGGCATATTTGATGTTGCGTCATATTATGGTTTAGAAAAAAGAGAAAAAGAGGATTACGGACAAACTCTAGGAGCTTGGGGTGTAGATGAAGGATGTTATTTTGTTTTACCAGTTTTAGGTCCAACAACAGTTAGGGACTCTGTTGGATCATTAGTTAACGTTATGGGAGGAAATGCTTGGTATAATGTTACTGTTGCAAATGATACGCAATATTTTAATGAAGCTGATTATTATTTAACTGAAATTTTATCGGGAGTTGATTTTAGAGCAAAAAATTTAGAGTCTTTTGATAGTTTAGAAAAAAATTCTATAGATTTATATGCATCTGTTAGAAGCCTATATCTTCAAGACAGAAATAGAAAAATCAAAAATATCAATGAAATTACAGAAACTCTAAATGATGACGATTGGGAAGAAGTTGATACTCAATAAAAATTAAAAAAAATATGAAAATTTTAAAAATATTATTTTTTTTATTAATAACTTTTTCTTTGAATAACCTTGTATTTGCTAAAGATCCAAGTGGACTTATCGTTGATATTGTTGATGAAGCATCTAATATTTTAAAAAGCGATGACCCAGTAGAATCGAAAATTATAAAGTTAAATGATATTGCAGAAAGAAGCGTAGATATTGAAGGAATTGGTTTATATACCCTTGGTGATTACAGAAAATCTATATCTGATGAAGATTTAAATAAATATCAAAAATTATTTAAAAGCTACTTCCTAAAGAGTTTCTCAAGTAGATTGGTAGATTATACCGATCCAAAAATTGGTGTGGTTTCACAAAAAGTTATAAATAATAATTACACAATTGTGAACAGTGTTCTAGAGGCAAATGGAGGAAGACCGGAAGTTAAAATAGATTGGAGAATTTATACCAAAAATCCAGATAAGCCTCTTATAAGAGATTTAATCGTAGAGGGTTTAAGTTTAGCAAGAACTCAAAAGGAAGAGTTTAATTCAGTAATCCAAAATAATAATAACGATATAAATTCTTTATTTAAAACCCTAGAAGAATTTATAATTAAATAATTATTTTTTGTTGGCTAATTTTTGTAAAAGATAAATCTCTTTATCTGTGAGTGTGTTTCTATCTTCTTTAATTTGATCTATTAAACTAAACACAGTAACTAAAGTAAATAAAGATCCAAATCCTGTCAAAACTAAAAAAGGAATAAGTTTTATATTAACAATTATTAAAACTATAAAAACAGCAGACCAACCTATAAATATCCCCTTTAAAATTGTTCTTTGACTATTTAAATCCTTAATTTTTGTAAATTGAATAAATAGGATAATTAAAAAAAGCATAATTCCTGCAAGTGAAGCTCTTAATGTAACTAAAATATCTATACCATCTCCATATAATTCCTTATAAATCAAATAAGCAACTACGGCTTTATATGCAAAGTAAGAAAAAATTATGAAAGTAATAATTGACGAAACATAATAAGCAATTTTTGGAGATATTTTTAGTTTAAGATCCATAAATAATTATTTAATAAAGAAATTTATATTTCAATAATAATTTACTTATCTTTACAACTTATAATTTAGTGGTGGGCCCGCCAGGACTCGAACCTGGGACCAATACATTATGAGTGTACTGCTCTAACCAACTGAGCTACAGGCCCTAAAATGAGAAACTTAAGTATACTATTTTTTTTAAGTTATCAATTGAAGATAATTCAATAATGGTGGGCCGTGTTGGTTACGCTCCAACTACCCCTGCAATGTCAATGCAGTACTCTACTATTGAGCTAACGGCCCAATTAACTTTCCAAGAAACTTTTTAATTGCTTAGATCTACTTGGATGTTTTAATTTTCTAAGCGCTTTCGCTTCGATTTGTCTAATTCTTTCTCTAGTAACTGAAAATTGCAATCCTACTTCTTCAAGTGTGTGGTCTGTATTCATTCCAACTCCAAATCTCATTCTTAAAACTCTTTCTTCTCTTGGGGTTAGTGTTGATAATATTTTTGTAGTTGCTTCACTTAAGTTAGATTTTATTGCTTGTTCTAATGGAGCAAGAGCTTTTGTATCCTCTATAAAATCTCCTAAACTACTATCTTCTTCGTCTCCAACAGGTTTTTCTAAAGATACAGGTTCCTTAGAAATTTTAAGTACTTTTCTTACCTTTTCCAGTGGCATTCTAAGTTTTTTAGCTAACTCTTCAGGTGTTGCCTCTCTTCCAAATTCGCTTAGAATTAACCTTTGTGTTCTTACAATCTTATTAATTGTTTCAATCATATGAACTGGAATTCTTATTGTTCTAGCTTGGTCTGCAATTGATCTTGTAATTGCCTGTCTAATCCACCAAGTTGCATAAGTTGAAAACTTATACCCTCTTCTATATTCAAATTTATCAACTGCTTTCATTAAGCCAATATTTCCCTCTTGAATTAAATCTAAGAATTGCAAACCTCTATTGGTATACTTTTTAGCAATTGAGATAACTAACCTTAAATTAGCCTCAACCATTTCTTTTTTAGCTATTCTCGATTCTTTTTCTCCTTTTTGAACTCTGCTAACTAATTTTTTAAAATCAGTTACCGAAATTCCAAGTTTATGGCTTATTTCAATAAGTCTTTCTCTTATATTTTTAAATTCTTCTTTGTTTTTTTGGAAAAATTTTTTCCAAATTTCATTGGTATCTAAAAAACTTTTAAGATTGGGGTTGATCTCGTTTCCTACATAAAATTTAATAAACTCATCTCTAGAAATTTTTGCATCAAGCGCATGTCTTAAAAGATTCCCCTCTAAAGAAATTATTTTTTTGTTTTCTGTATAGTGTTTTTGAACCAGTTCTTCTAAAACAGAAGGCGATAATTGAAGCGATTTTATATTTTCTAAAATATCATCTACTATTTTTTTATAATTTTTTTCTTTTGCGCCTGAAAATGTTTGCGAGTTTAGAACACAATCTAGTTTTTCTTTCTGATATTTTATTAATTTATTATATTCTTTTGTTAGATTATGAACAGTTTGTAAAACTTTGGGCTTAATCTCAGACTCCATTGCTGCAAGAGTTGGATTAAATTCGTCATCTTCATTGTTGTTTGAATTTTCTCCTTCTGTATTTTCACTTCCATCTTCAGATTTTTTTTGTTTTGCGCTTTGACCGGTGTCTTCATCTTCCATGTAGTTGGTGTCTATATCAATTATCTCTCTGACTAAAATTTCATCATTCTGAAGTTTAGTGTTCCATTCAAAAAATTGCTGAGCAGTTATTGGGCTTTGCGAAAGAGCATTCAGCATGACATCTTTTCCAGCCTCAATTCTTTTTGCAATAGCGATTTCTCCTTCTCTAGATAGGAGTTCAACTCCCCCCATCTCTCTTAAATACATTCTTATAGGATCGTCACTTTTCTCAATTGTCTTTCCTTCTTCTTTTGAGGAAGAATCTTTTTTTCTTAAAACTTTAAAATCAGATTTTTTTTCTACTAAAACAATATTTTCCTCTAAAATATGGATAAACGCTTGCTCTAGATTTTCAGGAGATAAATTTCTTTTTCCTAATGATTTATTTAATTCTTCATGAGTTATAAATCCTCTATGGATCCCTCGACCCATCAGCCTTGCAAATGATTTTGTTATTATTCGTTCCACAATAAAAAGTTAGGAAGATGTATATAATGGCAATTTTGAAAAAATCTATGCGATTTTTTTTATAATTAGTTGATTTTTTGTTGTTTTTTAAGCTCTTTTAGTTCATTAAAAGTTACTTCACTTAAATCTTTAGAAAATCTTGATTCTAGTTCAGCAATTCTAAATTCAAGTTCATAATTTTTAAGATCTCTAACTATTTCTTTTAAAATTTCTAACAATTTATGCTCATCATTTAAATTTTTTGACAAAATATATCTTATAGAAGCATATTTGTTTATTCTTTCAATCAAACTTTTATCAATATTTAAATTTTCTAAATCAATTGTTTCAAAATTATTTGTATGATTTAATAATTTCTCAAATATCATTTTATTTTCTTTAGAAAAAAATTTTATTTCTTCTAGAATATAATTATTATTTTGAATTATTTCTGGTTTGTTAATCAAAATATAAAGCAAAGAAAATTCTTTTATTTCAATTGAAGTTAGAGATTTTGTTTCAATAAAAATATCTTTCGTTTTTTTTAGCGACTTAGTATTTAACACATAATTTTTTTTATTTTTTTTATTTATATTGGGGGTGAGATCAGAAATTTTTTCTAAAAAATATTCGAGTATATATTTTTTTATATATTCATCTTTTATTGTAGTTGCTACAGATCTTAATTTCTTTTCAAAAAGAGCTAAAGAAGAGGGATTTTTTTCAGTTATTTTATAATAATGATTAAAAATAAAATCATGTATAGATAAAGATTCTTTTTTTGAAAATTCTAAAAAATACTCTTTTCCATATTTATTTGCAAAACTATCAGGATCATGATTGTCTGGTAAAAAAAGAAAGGAAATTTTTTTCTCTGGTTGTAATTCTACAATAGTATTTTCAGCAGCTCTTAATGCTGCTTTGTACCCACTATCATCACCATCAAAACAAATAACAATATGATTGAAAAACTGGTTTAAAGTAACAATTTGTTTTATGGTAAGAGCAGTTCCAAGATTGGCAACTACATTTTCAATATTATTTTTATATAAACCAATAACATCCATATACCCTTCAACTAGAAATATATTTTCAACTTTATTTGATAATTTTCTAGCTTTGTCTAAGTTAAATAAATTTGAACCCTTTTTAAAAAAATGTGTCTCAGGTGAATTAATATATTTTGCTAGATATTTGTTTTCATCTATAATTCTTCCTCCAAGAGCAATTGCATCTCCAGAAATATTTTTAATTGGAAAAATAAGTCTATCTCTAAACCTTTCGATAAATTTTTTATTTTTTTCATCGAAATAAAATAAACCACATTCGTTTAAATCTTTTTCGTTGAAATCTTTCTTAAATATTTCATAAGTATCTATGTTGCTTGTAACATATCCGATTTTAAAGTTTTTAACTTGTTCAAGATCTAAATTTCTTTTCTTAAGATAGTTCTTTGCTTTAGAGGCCTCTTTGTTATTTAAAAGCTCATTATGATAAATATCTATATATTTTGAATAAATTGACTTGTATTCGAACCATTTTTTTTGTCTTTCTTCATCTTGCCTTGAAAAAGTATACGCCCTAATACCTGCTAAATTTGCAAGCATTTTAACTGCTTCTCCAAATTTTAAATTTTGTGTTTTCATAACAAAATCAAAAATATTGCCGTGCTCTCCTGTACTAAAGCAATGATAAAATTCCTTTTCATCATTTACAGTAAATGAAGGTGTTTTTTCACTTTTAAAAGGAGATAGGCCAACAAACTCTTTTCCTCTTTTTTTAAGATTGACCGTTTTAGATACTACTGTTGAAACTTTTAAACGATTTTTAATCTCTTCAAGATATTCTTTTGGATATTTCATTATTTGTTAAGCAAATCTTTGATTATTCCTCCTGCCTTTGAAAAATCGATTGTATCAGCATAAGACTTTTTCAGTTCACCCATAATTTTGCCCATATCTTTTATCGATGATGCTCCTGTAGATTGGATTATTTCACCGCAAATCTTCCTCACATCTTCATCTGAAAGCTGTTTTGGAAGATATTCTGATAATACTTTAACCTCAGCTTGCTCTATCTCTAATAAATCATTTCGATTATTTTTTTTATAAATTTCAATTGATTCGGTTCTTTGTTTAATCATTTTTTTTAGAAGTTTCTTTATATCTTCATCATCCGTTTCTTTTTTAGCTGGACCAGATCTATTGTTAATATCCAAATCTTTTATTCCCGATAATATTAACCTGTAAGTTGATATTTTATTTTTATCTTTGGATTTTAAAGAGTTTTTATAATCTTCTTGGATTGTTTCTCGAAGTTTCATTTTTATAAATGTATAGACAATTTGGTTCAAAAGAAGAAATTGTTTTTTTAAAAATATACATTAGATGTGTTGCGGAAAAAAAGGTTTTAATGTATGAACCTTTAACTCATGAGTTGTAATTGACCACAAAAGTAAAAAAAATTTCATCAATTAAACCTCTTAATTCCCCTGCTATTTTAGTTCTTGAAAATAAGACCATATTTAGAGGAATCGGACTTGGACATAAAGGTGATGCAACAGGCGAAGTTTGTTTTAATACTTCATTAACTGGTTACCAAGAAATAATTTCAGATCCTTCTTATGCTGGTCAAATAATCAACTTTACTTTTCCTCATATTGGAAATGTTGGAGTTAATAATGAAGATGTTGAGTCTGATAAAGTTTGGACGAGAGGTGTAATCTTTAACTCAGAAATAACTAATCCATCAAACTATAGATCGCTTCAAAATTTAGATCTTTGGCTTAAAAAAAATAAAATTGTTGGAATAACAGGCTTAGACACAAGAAGTTTAACAAATTATATTAGAGACAATGGTGCTCCTAAAGGCACAATATCAAATAATAAAAATGGAAATTTTAAGATTAATAAAATTTTAAATAAAACAATTAAGTGGCCAGGCTTGAATGGCATGGATTTAGCTAAGGAAGTTAGCACCAAAAAAATATACACATGGCAGGGATTTAAAACTTGGAAAAAAGAAAAAGGATTTGAAAAAAATAAAAAAAAATCAATAAAAATAGTTGCAATAGACTATGGAATTAAAAAAAATATATTGAGATATTTCTCAAACTTTAATTGTGAAGTAAAAGTAGTACCATGTAATTATACATCAAAAGAAATTTTAAATTTAAAACCAAGCGGTATATTTTTATCAAATGGACCGGGTGATCCCGCTGCTACAGGAAAATATGCGATTCCAATTATTAAAGATTTAATTAAATCCAAAGTACCAATATTTGGAATTTGTTTAGGTCATCAAATCCTAGGTCTTGCTTTAAATGCAAAAACTAAAAAAATGAAATTAGGGCATAGAGGTGCAAATCACCCTGTAAAAAATCTTTTAACTAAAACAGTTGAAATAACTAGCCAAAACCATGGATTTGAAATTTTAAAAAATAATTTACCTAAAGAAATAGAGATAACTCATGAATCATTATTTGATAATTGTATTGAGGGAATAAAATTAAAAAATAGACCAATATTTTCTGTTCAATATCACCCTGAGTCAAATCCTGGACCGCAAGATAGTCATTACTTGTTTAACGATTTTATAACCGAAGTAAAAAAATATGCCAAAAAGAAGAGATATTAAAAAAATATTAGTAATTGGTGCAGGGCCAATAATAATTGGTCAAGCGTGTGAATTTGATTATTCAGGTACTCAGGCCTGCAAAGCGCTTAAAGACGAGGGCTACAAAGTAATATTAATTAATTCAAATCCAGCAACAATTATGACTGATCCAGGTGTTGCCGATAAAACATATATAGAACCAATATCAATTGAAATATTAGAAGAGGTTATAAAAAAAGAACGGCCAGATGCCATTCTTCCGACAATGGGAGGTCAAACTGCCTTAAACCTTGCGATTAAAGCAGAAAAGACAGGTATTTTAAAAAAATATAAAATTGAGTTAATTGGAGCAAACTCAAAAGCTATCGCTAACGCCGAAGATAGAAAGAAATTTAGAAAAAATATGTCAGATATAGGTATCGATTTACCAAAATCTGAAATTTTAAATAATTTTAAAAATGCAAATAAGTGTTTAAAAAAAATTGGTCTTCCAGCAATCATTAGGCCGTCTTTTACCCTAGGCGGTCTTGGAGGCGGAATTGCGAGAACAAAAAAAGACTTTTTTAAAATTGTAAAAGAAGGGATACACGAGTCTCCACAAAATCAAGTTTTAGTAGAAGAATGTCTTGATGGATGGAAAGAATTTGAAATGGAAGTAGTTAGAGACAAAAAAGACAACTGCATCATTATATGTTCTATTGAAAATATTGACCCCATGGGAACTCATACGGGGGACTCGGTTACTATCGCTCCAGCTTTAACATTAACAGACAAAGAATATCAAGTTATGAGAAATGCTTCTATTGCTTGTTTAAGAAAAATTGGAGTTGAAACAGGTGGATCGAATGTACAATTTGCTATTAATCCTAAGAATGGAAGAATGGTAATTATCGAAATGAATCCAAGAGTTTCAAGATCTTCTGCTTTAGCATCTAAAGCAACGGGTTTTCCAATTGCAAAGATTGCTGCAAAGCTGGCAGTTGGTTATACCCTTGATGAGCTTAAAAATGAAATTACTAAAGTAACTCCCGCATCATTTGAGCCAACAATAGATTACATTGTAACTAAAGTTCCTCGATTTACTTTTGAAAAATTTTCAGACACTAAAGCTATTTTGGGAACTTCAATGAGATCTGTTGGTGAAGCTATGGCTATTGGAAGAAATTTTAAAGAATCTTTTCAAAAAGCTTTGGTATCACTGGAAACTGGTCTTTCTGGATTAGATGATATTTTTCATTATTCAAAAAAAGAGATTTTAAAACAATTAAAGATTAATATTCCAAATAAACTACTTTTGATTGCTGAAGCGTTTAGAAAAAAAATTTCATTAGAAACTGTTTATAAATTATCAAAAGTTGATCCTTGGTTTTTAAATCAAATACGAGAACTAATTGAAGAGGAAAATAATATTATAAAAAAAGGTCTACCAAAAACTTTTCAAGAATTTAATAGGATTAAATCAATTGGATTTTCTGATAAAAAATTATCAAAGCTTACAGGTTTTAAAGAAAAAATAGTAAGATCAAGAAGAGTTGCCTTAAAAGTGCTACCAGTATTTAAAAAAGTAGATACTTGTGCTGCTGAATTTAAATCCTTTACTCCTTATATGTATTCTACATATCAAAGAAGTTTTTCAATTAATAATGAGTGTGAAGCAGAACCAAGCAATAAGAAAAAAATTATTATTCTAGGAGGTGGCCCAAATAGAATTGGCCAAGGAATTGAGTTTGATTATTGCTGTTGTCAGGCTAGTTTTTCATTAAAAGAAGCAGGATTTGAGACAATCATGGTAAACTGCAATCCTGAAACAGTTTCAACAGATTATGATACAAGTGACAGGTTATACTTTGAGCCATTAATTGAAGAATATGTTCAAAACATTATATTAAAAGAAAAATCTAAAGGTTCTCTTTTAGGTGTGATAGCGCAATTTGGTGGTCAAACTCCTATAAAGCTTGCTAAATTTTTGCATGAAAACAAATTACCAATTCTAGGAACTCAATATACTTCTATAGATCTTGCGGAGGATCGAGATAGGTTTAGAAGTTTATTAATTAAACTAAAACTAAAACAAGCAAAAAGTGGTATTGCACATAACTTTGATCAAGCAATTAAAATAGCTGAAAATATTGGTCTTCCTGTTGTGGTAAGACCTTCTTATGTTTTGGGTGGAAGAGCAATGGAAATAGTTCATGATAAAAGCCAGCTTAAAAAATTTATCAGTGAAGCATTTAAAGCTTCTGAAGAAAATCCAATTTTAATTGATAAATTTATTGATCAAGCAATGGAGGTGGATGTGGATGCTATATCTGATGGAAAAGAAGTTTATGTTGCAGGGATTATGCAGCACATCGAAGAAGCAGGGATTCATTCTGGTGACTCAGCTTGTTGTCTTCCTCCTGTTTCAATTAAAGATAATCTTTTAAGAGAGTTAAAAATTCAGACTAGAAAATTAGCTTTAGCATTAAAAGTAAAAGGATTTTTAAATATACAGTATGCTATTAAAAAGGATGAAATATTTGTGATCGAAGTTAATCCAAGAGCAAGTAGAACAGTGCCTTTTGTATCAAAAGCAAATGGAGTTCCGCTTGCAAAAATAGCATCAAGAATAATGGCTGGTGAAAAACTCTCAAAATATAAATTAAAATATAAAACAAATAAAAGATTTGCAGTTAAAGAAGCTGTTTTCCCTTTTAATAAATTTCCAGATAGCGATCTTATACTGGGTCCAGAAATGAAATCTACTGGTGAGGTAATGGGATTTGATGACGATTTTGGAATGGCTATTGCAAAAAGTCAAATTGCTGCTTCAAATTCTTTGCCAAAAAAAGGTTTAGCCTTTTTGTCAGTCAAAGACTCTCATAAACAAGAGATAGTTGGTATTGCACAAAGACTATTAAAACTTGGCTTTTCATTATGTGGAACTAAAGGAACAGCAAATGCAATAAAAGAAAATGGAATGAAGTGTAAAACAATTAATAAAGTAAGCAGTGGTAGGCCTCATATTGTAGATGTTTTAAATTCTGGGAAAATATCCTTAGTCATAAATACAGGTGGAGGTAATTCTGAACATAGAATTAGCGATGCAAGAGCATTAAGACGTGGAACTTTAGCAAATAAAATTCCTTATTGCACAAATATGTCTACCGCATATTCTTTCTTAGAAGCGATCAAATCATTAAAAACTAAAAAACTTCAAGTAAAGTCTCTTCAAGATAATTAAAAAACTTTCCAATCAGTTGGGAAAGTTACATAATTTACTTGTAAACATCTTCTTTCTTTAATTATTTCTTTTTTTTCCATACCGTGCCAAGTATCTGGTCCGCTTGAAAAAAAATATCCATAATTATCCTTATAAGGAAGCGTCTTTACTTTTTTTAAACTTTTATCATAAAAATCAGTACCTAAATCCTCACTTTCATTGTATTTGTTTACAAATAACAAGCACGACATTTGCTTTTCTTTGATATCGCAGTGAGGTTTAAGCCAAAAACCTTTTCTATCACAGATTACCTCTACCCTTACAAAAGAATTTGATAAATCTTTATTGATTAGCTCTGATATTTTTCGATGAGTCTTTTTGTCTTGAAGTTCATGAATTAGCTTTGTTAAAGCTGGAAAATCTTTTGAGTTTTCTTTCGTTATAAAACACCTGAATTTTAATGCTTTTCCTCCATCTGAAATCCCTTCTCTAAAATTTCCTTCACCACCATCTATTGCTCTTGTTCCATCATAATTTAAATTATGCTTTGCAGGATCATCAATATCGGCATTTAAAATTTCATCTATTTGTTCATAAGTCAATGGTTTGTTTAGCTCCCAATGAGCAAAAGGTTCATTAAATTTTTTTGAATTACTTAATACTGAATTTAAAAATGACATTATATACTCATTCTTTCTTTTATGATTTTTGCAACCCTATTTGTTTCATCAAGTTTTTGATAGCTCCATTTTTCACAAGTGTCTCCTAAATTTTTAGCTATATTCAATTCTTTAAATAGATTTCTAAACTTTTGAAATCTTTTATCATTTTTTTTGGGTTTGATATTGGCTATATAAACTGGTTTTCCAGTTATTGCTGCCTCTGAAATCATTGAACTTGAATCACAGGTTACAACAATAAACTCTGAAATCGCTAAAGCTGATAAATATGCTTTTTTATCAATTTTTTCAATTACAGTATGACTTTCTCCAAAAAACTCTTTTGCATAATTTATTGAGTTTGAAGGGGTTCTCATTGAAGGAATAATAACTAACTGAAAATTTTCTTTTTTAATAATATTGTTTAAATTTTTAAAAATACTTTCAAGATTTTGTTTGGAGTAATCATAATATTTTGTGGGACCACCCATAATTAAAGAAATAACTTTTCTATCATCTTTTTTTAAAATGGAATTTAAATAATTTATATTTTTTTCAATTTCTAAGGCAGTTAAATAATGAATGGCACCTTTTGTTAAAATTACATTTGGACCAGTAATACCATCATGTTCTGGTGCTATAATAAAATCAAAATAATTAAAATCAACTTTTGGGTCCTGAATATGAATATTATAAATTTTTTTTTTTGAACTTTTTTTTAAATATATTGAGGGTACAACGCTCTTTCTTCCGCAAGAAATAATTAAATCAACATTGGGAAAATCAAAATTATTAAATGATATGTCTGACTTTGGAGTAAATCTTGGAGGAATTAATTTCCAAAAACCTTTAAGTTCAACTTTTTGGTGAGTAAAATCAATATCTAGCCCTTTTGCTAAACCTTCAACTTGGCTTATCATGCCGTGCATTCCTTCAGTTAATAATAAACCTTTTAATTTAGACATTAATTATTATATAGCTTCGATATGACTCAAAATCCAACTAAACACACAAAAGTGTTAATAATTGGATCTGGCCCAGCTGGATACACTGCGGCTGTCTATGCTGCAAGAGCTATGCTTAAGCCAATATTAGTACACGGTATGCAGCCTGGCGGGCAACTTACAACCACAACTGATGTTGAAAACTATCCAGGATTTAAAGATGTAATTCAAGGGCCTTGGCTAATGGATCAAATGAAGGGTCAGGCTGAAGCTGTTGGAACAGAAATGATTTTAGATCATATTAAATCTGTAAATTTAAAAAAAAAACCATTTGAAGCTGCTGGAGACAGTGGTCAAATTTATACAGCAGACTCAATAATTATTTCAACTGGCGCTCAAGCTAGATGGTTAAATTTAGATACTGAACAACAATTTAGAGGTTTTGGAGTTTCAGCATGCGCAACGTGTGATGGTTTCTTTTTTAAAGATAAAACCGTTGCAGTAGTTGGAGGTGGTAATGCTGCAGTTGAAGAAGCCATTTTTCTAACTAAATTTGCATCAAAAGTTCAATTAATTCATAGAAGAGATTCTTTAAGAGCAGAAAAAATGCTTCAAAAGAAATTAACGGAAAATAAAAAAATTGAAATAATTTGGGACTCTGTTGTTGAAGAAGTTATAGGTAAAAAAGACCCTAAAAATGTAACAGGAATTAAAATTAAAAATGTTAAATCAAAAGAAATTACAGAATTAAAAGTTGATGGATTGTTCATAGCAATAGGACATGACCCTGCAACAGAGTTGTTTAAAGATCAATTAGATATGGATAAAGAGGGTTATTTAATAACCAAACCAGATTCAACTGAAACAAATGTTCCTGGTGTTTATGCTGCAGGAGACGTTAAAGATAAAACTTTTAGACAAGCAGTAACAGCTGCTGGCATGGGATGTATGGCTGCTCTTGAAGCTGAAAAATTTTTATCACACTAATACAAATATTATTAAATTAATAAATGTTAAATTTATGTGAAACTTATTTTAATTCTTTACAAAAATTTTTAATTTTATCTAACGCTTTTTTTAAATTTTCCATTGATGTAGCGTAAGAGATTCTAAAGAAACCCTCTAAACCAAATGCAGAACCTTGAACAACAGCAATTCCTGAATGTTCAAGTAAAGATTTCACAAAATCAGTATCATTATTTATTACATTTCCATTTGGATCTTTTTTACCAATTAAAGCTTTGCAACTTGGAAAAACGTAAAATGCACCATCTGGCTTCAAACAATTAATGCCTTCAATCGAATTTAATGAATGAACTACAAAGTCTCTTCTCTCTTGAAAAGCCTTTGATCTTATTGAAATAAATTCTTGCGATCCATTTAATGCTTCAACAGCTGCGGCCTGACTAATCGATGAAGGGTTTGTGGTTGACTGAGATTGAATTTTTGCAATCGCTTTTATTATTTCTTTATCTCCTGCAGCGTATCCAATTCTCCAGCCAGTCATAGCATAAGCTTTGCTTACTCCGTTCATGGTAACTACTTTATTTTTGAGTTCTGGAATTTGAGCTATTGTGAAAAATTTGAATCCATCATAAATAATATGTTCATAGATATCATCACTTAAAATATTTACGTGTGGATTTCTTTTTAATACTTGGGCCAAGTTTCTTATTTCCTGTTCAGAATAACATGCACCAGTAGGATTTGATGGAGAATTCAAAATTAACCATTTAGTATTATTTGTGATTTTTTCCTGAAGATCTTTTGCAGTTATTTTAAATCCTTGTTCTTCTGGACATTCAACTACTACCGGATTTGCGCCAGCCAGTAAAACAATATCAGGATAAGAAACCCAATAAGGTGCTGGTATTATGACTTCGTCACCTTTATTTAAAGTTGCCATCATTAAATTATAAATGACATGCTTTCCCCCTGCTCCAACTGTTATTTGTTCTTGTGAATATTCTAAATTATTTTCTCTTTTAAATTTTTGACTAATTGCTTTTTTTAATTCTACAGTTCCATCCACAGCTGTATATTTTGTGTCTCCAGATTTTATGGCGTTAATAGCGGCATCTTTTATATTTTCTGGAGTATCAAAATCTGGTTCCCCGGCACCAAGACCAATAACATCTTTACCAGCAGCTTTAAGTTCTCTTGCTTTTTGAGTAACGGCAATAGTAGGCGATGGTTTAATTCTTTTTAGACTGTCTGATATAATGCTCATTGAAATAAGTTTTTTAAATTATACGTTGTTTAATATATGGATAATACTTATCAAGATTTAATTACTGATATTCAAAGTAAAAATCCTAAAATTAGTGGAAAACTTGAAGGTGGAAAGAAATTTAAAATAAAAACTGATTTCAAGCCAGCAGGAGATCAGCCCGAAGCAATAAAAAAATTAGTTTCTGGTGCTAACAAGAATGAATTTAATCAAGTTTTACTAGGTGTAACTGGATCAGGCAAAACTTTTACAATGGCTAAGGTCATTGAGGAAACAAATAGACCAGCATTAATTCTTGCTCCTAATAAAACTTTAGCCGCCCAACTCTATGGAGAGATGAAATCATTTTTTCCAGATAATGCTGTTGAATATTTTGTTTCATATTATGACTATTATACTCCAGAAGCTTATGTGCCAAGATCAGACACATATATTGAAAAAGAAGCATCTATAAATGAACAAATAGATAGAATGAGACACTCTGCAACAAGATCTTTGTTGGAAAGAGATGATGTTTTAATAGTTGCAAGTGTTTCTTGTATTTATGGACTTGGTTCAGTTGAAGCTTATAGCAAGATGACTTTAACTCTTCAAAAAAACTATGATTATAATAGAGAACAAATAATAAAATCATTAGTTGCTCTTCAATACAAAAGAAATGATCAAAACTTTTATAGAGGCACATTTAGGGCAAGAGGAGAATATCTAGAAGTATTTCCATCTCATTTGGAAGACAGAGCGTGGAGATTAAGTTTGTTTGGAGATAAATTAGAACAAATTGAGGAATTTGATCCTTTAACTGGAGACAAAGTTAGAGATTTAAATTTAGTAAAAATTTATGCAAATAGTCACTACATAACTCCAAAACCAACTGTAGAACAAGCAATTATAAATATAAGAAAAGAACTAGAAATAACTCTAAAAAAACATAAAGCAGAAAATAAACTTTTAGAAGCTCAAAGATTAGAAGAAAGAACAAAGTTTGATTTGGAAATGATTGAAGCTACCGGTTCCTGTGCAGGAATTGAAAATTATTCAAGATTTTTATCGGGGAGAAACCCCGGTGAACCACCGCCCACTCTGTTCGAATATTTTCCAGACAATACTTTAATATTTGTTGATGAATCTCACGTCACAGTTCCCCAGCTTAATGGGATGTTTAAAGGAGACAGGTCTAGAAAAAGCACATTAGCTGAGTATGGTTTTAGACTCCCATCTTGTATGGACAACAGGCCACTGAAGTTTGAAGAATGGGATTTAATGAGAACTCAAACAATATTTGTGTCTGCAACCCCTGGGCCTTGGGAATTAGAACAAGCTAAAGGAAAGTTTGTTGATCAAGTTATTCGACCTACTGGACTAATAGATCCTGAGGTTGAAATTAGACCAGCAAAAAATCAAGTTGATGATTTAATGCATGAGTGTAAAAAAATTGTTGAAAAAAATTATAGAGTATTAGTTACAACACTAACAAAAAGAATGGCTGAGGATTTAACTGAATATCTGCATGAAAATGGTATTAAAGTTAGATATATGCATTCCGATATAGATACACTTGAAAGAATAGAAATTATGAGAGATTTAAGAATGGGTGTATTTGATGTCTTGGTTGGAATAAATTTACTTAGAGAAGGACTAGATATTCCTGAGTGTGCTCTAGTTGGAATATTAGATGCAGATAAAGAAGGATTTTTAAGATCTGAAACCTCTTTAATCCAAACAATTGGAAGAGCGGCAAGAAACATTGAAGGTAGAGTAATCTTATATGCCGATAAAGAGACCAAAAGTATTAAAAAAGCTATTAAAGAAACAAATAGAAGAAGAGAAATACAACTAGAATACAACAAAAAAAATAATATTGATGCTCAAACAGTAAAAAAAGAAATAAGTGATATTTTAGAGAGTGTTTATGAAAAAGACTATGTCAAAATTAGTGAAGGATCAAATATAGGCGGAAATCTAAAAAAACATCTAAAAGCTATAAAT
>Ga0208880_1000052_pt1 | contig 22593 bp, 15 predicted proteins | sample Knorr_S23_td_Sur_FD_185606 | JGI IMG/M metagenome (GOLD analysis project Ga0208880, IMG submission 185606) | Marine microbial communities from Southern Atlantic Ocean transect - Knorr_S23_td_SurfaceB_ad_5m_LV_B (SPAdes) (version 2) | ecosystem: Environmental > Aquatic > Marine > Oceanic | place...
CTGCTTCTTTGGCACGCACTACATTTGGGCTGCAAAAATAGTAGCGAGCTGTCACAGGCAAATAGGGAGCTAGGGAGGAAAAGTCCTTGTCAGAAACCATCCCATACACGATGTGTAATTTGTTTTTGGGCAAGTCTGATAGCTGCTTCATAACAGACTCAATACCAGAAGCGTTATGCGCCACATCGGCTATGGTCAAAGGGGTTTTTGACAACACTTGCCAACGCCCTTTCAGACCTGTATTGTTGACCACATGCAACAATCCCTCCTCGAGTTGCTGTGAGGAGATTTTAAAATCTTTTAGCAAGGAAATCACAGTCATCACCCCGATGATATTGGGCTTTTGGTAGGCGCCTTTTAAATCTGTTTCTAATGGGTGGGTGCATTGTTCAGTTGCCAACACCCACGGTGCACCTAGCTCATCGGCTTTGTCGGTCAGCACCTGGACCACTTCGTCTGGGTTGTGGCCAATCACCACTGGAACATTGGGCTTGATGATGCCCGCTTTTTCTGCTGCAATTTCTTTTAAAGTATTCCCTAAAAATTGTTGGTGGTCTTTACTGATGCTTGTGATTAAACATATTTCAGGATGAATGATGTTGGTGGCGTCCAATCGTCCGCCAAGACCTACCTCGACAATCGCAATGTCAACTTTTTCCAAAGCAAACTGCCAAAAAGCCATGGCCACGGTAAGTTCAAAAAAAGAGAATGTACCTTTTTCAAAAAGATTTTTGTGTTGGGCTACAAAATCAACAACCCGCTTTTCAGTTATTGGATTCCCGTTGATCCGGATGCGTTCACTAAAATCCTTTAGGTGTGGAGAGGTATAGAGACCTACCTTATAGCCCGCCGTTTGTAACACCGACGCCAACATATGACTCGAAGAGCCTTTTCCGTTGGTGCCGGCTATATGTATGCTTTTGAATTGGCGTTCAGGGCTGCCTAGAGCAATCGTAAGCGATTGGATGTTTTCCAACCCGAGTCGCATAGCAGGTGCTCCTATACGCTGATACATGGGCAAACGCGCGTAAAGCCAATCGAGCGTTTGGGTGTAATTCATCTATACCAAAACGAAGTCTCTGAACAGCATAAAAGTAAGGTATCCAGACACAGACCCGATGAGTGCTAAAAGGGATATCTTCTTTAGGTACCAGAAGAAATTTATTTTCTCCATTCCCATCGCAACAACACCAGCGGCAGATCCAAAAATAACCATACTACCGCCCGTTCCTGCAGCAAAAGCAATCGCATGCCAAAGCGGATGATCTACTGGCTCTGAGAACATACCCATACTGGCAGCAACAAGGGGAACATTGTCGATGATTGCTGAAATAAATCCAAAAATGGCAACGACGATGTCTGAGTTTGGAATGGCAGCGTTTAGGTCTTGGGCAAACCCAAACAGCAATCCCAAAGACTCTAGAGCCGCAACAGCCATTAAAATCCCTAGGAAAAAGAGAATACTTGGCATCTCAATTTTGGTGAGGGCAGCATGAACGGGGTTGTGATGTGCGTGTGATCCCGAACTTGACGACTTGGCTTCTACAAAGGCTTTAGAACGACTGTAAACTTCCGCAAAAACAGAAACAACTGCCAGTGAAAGCATCATACCCACATAAGGAGGTAAGTGTGTTACCGTTTTAAATACGGGAACAAACAAAATGGAACTAAGCCCCAAATACAACATGGTTGGGCCTTTGGGCGTCAATTCTACCTTATCGTCCATACTATCTATTTCTCCCCGAAATACTTTGTAACGACTTGCAATAAGGGTAGGCACCACCATACACACCAATGAGGGCACAATCAAGTATTTGATTAACTCAGGAGTGGTTACTTTTTTACCTATCCATAACATGGTTGTGGTAACATCTCCAATGGGTGACCATGCACCGCCTGCATTGGCTGTTACAATAATCAAACCTGCGAACCAAAGTCGAAGGTTGCGATCGTGAATCACCTTTTGTAATATGGTAACCAGCACAATCGTTGCAGTAAGGTTATCGATAATGGCAGAAAGTACGAATGCCAAACTCGCAAATATCCAAAGCAACCGGACTTTGTTTCGAGTTTGGATAAACCGTTTAATAGTTGCGAAGCCATTGAAATAATCAATGATCTCAACAATTGTCATGGCTCCCAAAAGAAAGACAAGTATTTCAGCTGTTTTACCCAAATGGTGCAAAAGTGCTTCCTCAATATGGGTTGGGAGTAGTTTTTTATTAACCGCGTCAATATCAAACACATCCATATGACCTAAGGCTATCATAGCCCATAAAATGGCCATCATAGCAAGTGCAGGAATAAGTTTATCGATGTGAAGGTTGTGCTCAAGCGTGATTGCAAGGTATCCCAAAACAAACACTATAATAATTATCGTTTCCATAAATCAATTTAAGCACCAAATATAATAAGGCAAAATTGAATTTCAATATGCATATAAAATTTATAAAAATACTATACACCCCCCCTTAAAAACACATACCTAATCAACAAAATGCTGTTTATAAACCCAAGACCGCCTAAATTTGCTTTACAATTATTAAATAAATTGTATAATATCACAGAACCCCTCAATGAAAGAGGGTGTATGTTGCAGATATATCATTTTTTAAGGCTTTGTCAAAAAAGAAGAGTAATAATTCGGATTGTGTATTTATTTTTGCGCCTCACTATTAATCCCTCATTTAAGAATCGTACAGACTCGGTTTAGTTACGATTGTCGTGATGGATGAATATATTTGATAAAAAAAATTTATGTGGGCACAAGGACTTTACGACCCTAATTTTGAGCACGACAACTGTGGTGCTGGGTTTATTTGCAGCTTAGAAGGAAAACGCACCAATGACATCATCCACAAAGCGTTGGATATATTGGTTAAATTGGAGCATCGTGGTGCTGTTAGCTCAGATGGAAAAACGGGTGATGGAGCTGGAATTTTGATTGACATCCCACATAGCTTTTTAAACACCGTCTGCAACTTTGACTTACCCGAACCCACCAAATACGCTGTAGGGATGGTGTTCTTGCCACAGAAGTCAAATCAAAGAAATTTTTGCATCCAAACACTCAATGAAGAGCTTGAAAAACAAGGTCTCAATGTTTTGGGTTGGAGAGAGGTACCGACCAACAATGATGTGTTGGGTAAGATTGCAGCTCGTACCCTTCCTGTGATGCGTCAAGTATTTGTATCCAGTGGAGATGACGAACTCAGCGAGCAAGACCTTAATACCAAAATTTACATCGCGCGAAAAATCGCAGAACACAAGGTATATGCTACGAAAATGTCGCAAAGCAGCTACTTTTATCTTCCAAGTTTTTCTACGCGCACGCTGATCTACAAGGGACTGCTCATGCCCGAAGACATCGAGAGCTTTTATTTAGATCTTAAAGATCCTAGAGTAGTTACGCGTTTGGCACTCGTACACCAACGTTTTTCAACCAATACGTTCCCTACTTGGGATTTGGCACAACCATTCCGATATATGTGTCATAATGGAGAAATTAACACTTACCGAGGCAATCTGAACAGAATGAAAGCCAGGGAGGAGCTTCTGAAAAGCGATTTCTTCGGAGATGATGTAAAAGAAATCTTACCCATCATTTTAAATGGCAAATCCGACTCTGCATCCATGGATATGGTTGTAGAACTTCTTTTACATACAGGTCGTTCTTTACCTGAGGTCATGATGATGATGGTTCCTGAAGCATGGGAGCGCCATAAAAGCATGGACCCAGACAAAAAGGCATTCTATGCCTATAACGCTTGTATTATGGAGCCTTGGGATGGCCCTGCCTCTATACCATTTACGGATGGAAATTATATTGGTGCCCTTCTAGATCGAAATGGGCTGCGCCCGTCTCGCTACACGGTAACTAAAGATGGCTATGTAGTTATGTCTTCCGAAACCGGTGTGATAGACATTGAACCCGCTAACGTAAATATGCATGGGCGCTTAGAGCCTGGTCGTATGTTTTTGGTGGATATGGAAGCTGGAAGGATTATCGAGGACAAAGAGATCAAAAACGAAATCGCATCCAAACAGCCTTATCAAAAATGGTTGGATGAAAACCTATTACCCCTAAAAGAGGTTCCTTATACGGGCAACAAAACCCCTATCGAATCTGTTGATTATATCACCAGGCTGAAGGCTTTTGGCTATACTGAAGAGGAGATCAAAACCATCATCGCTCCAATGATGACACAGGGCAAGGAAGCCATTGGCTCTATGGGAACAGACACCCCTTTGGCTGTGCTTTCGCACAAACCTCAGTTGTTGTACAACTACTTCAAACAACTCTTTGCTCAAGTAACCAACCCTCCACTGGATGGTATTCGAGAAGAAATTGTAACAGACACCTCTCTTGCAATCGGTAGTGACTACAACCTTTTTGACGTGTCACCACAGCATGCAAAAAAACTACGCATCCAAAACCCCATCATCTCCAACGAGGATTTGGATAAAATCAAATTTATTGATCATCCCGATTTCAAATCGGTTTCAGTAGCCACAAAATACCCGATTATTCGAGGGCACAACGGACTTGAAGATGCCCTAAAACAACTTATTGTTGATGTAAAAGCGAAAGTTGAACAAGGTGCGAACATCATCATTCTTTCTGATCGTGGAGTCTCCAAAGAGGAAGCGCCCATTCCTATGCTACTCGCTTGTTCAGCAGTACACCATGGTTTGGTGAAACATGGGTTGCGTTCTAAGTTTGGAATTGTTATCGAATCTGCCGAGCCAAGAGAACCTCATCATTTTGCCTCTTTATTTGGTTATGGTGCTAGCGCCATCAACCCATATATGGTCAATGAGGTTATTGAAAAATTAGTGGCTCACGACGACACCATCAAACTGAGCTCAGAACAAGCCATTGAAAACTTTAACAAAGCAGTTGCAAAGGGCTTGATCAAGATTATGAACAAGATTGGCATCTCTACGCTTCACTCGTATCGAGGCGCACAAATCTTTGAAGCTTTAGGTTTAAGCAAGAAGTTTGTCGACACATATTTCTGTAACACACCCACTCGAATTGAGGGGATTGGACTTTTTGAAATTGAAAAAGAAATTGCTGCCAGACATACTTTTGCGTTTGATGTTCCTGCTTCTGAAAACAGCATTGATTTAGAAATTGGCGGTAGCTACCGTTGGAGACGTAATGGAGAGGCTCATATGCTTAACCCAGCTACCATTGCCAAGTTGCAAGTGGCTGCACGTCAAAACAAATTTGAATCTTACGAAGAGTATGCTGAACTGGTCAACGATCAGTCAAAACAATTGATGACCATTCGAGGCATGTTTGAATTTACAGATCTGGATCCAATTCCAATTGAAGAGGTGGAACCATGGACTGAAATTGTAAAGCGCTTTAAAACCGGCGCCATGTCTTTGGGTTCTATCAGTGAGGAAGCTCATGAAACTTTGGCCAAAGCGATGAACCGCATTGGAGGAAAAAGCAATTCTGGAGAAGGAGGAGAAGACCCAAGAAGGTTTACTCGAGACTCGGATGGGGATTGGAGAAACAGTGCCATCAAACAAGTGGCTTCCGGTCGTTTTGGTGTGTCATCGCACTATCTATCTAGTGCCAAAGAAATACAAATTAAAATGGCTCAAGGAGCCAAGCCTGGTGAAGGTGGACAATTGCCCGGACCTAAAGTAAATCCATACATTGCATCTGTCAGAAATTCTACCCCCTATGTAGGGTTAATTTCACCCCCACCGCATCACGACATTTACTCTATTGAGGACTTGGCTCAGTTGATATACGATCTTAAAAATGCAAATAGGGAAGCACGTGTCAATGTCAAGCTAGTTTCTGAAGTTGGTGTAGGCACCATCGCTGCGGGAGTTGCCAAAGCCAAAGCCGATGTAATTTTGATTTCGGGCTATGATGGAGGAACAGGAGCTTCTCCCCTAACCTCGTTAAAGCACGCTGGTTTGCCATGGGAATTAGGGATTGCTGAAGCACAACAAACCCTTGTGCTTAACGACCTTAGAGGACGAATTGTGCTAGAATGCGATGGTCAAATGAAAACAGGTCGTGACGTTGCGATTGCTTGTCTTTTAGGAGCCGAAGAATTTGGGTTTTCTACAGCGCCTTTGGTAGCTACGGGATGCATTATGATGCGTGCTTGTCACCTCAACACATGTCCAGTCGGAATTGCAACCCAAGACCCTGAGTTGCGTAAAAACTTTAAGGGCAAACCAGAGCATGTAGTCAATTTTATGCATTTTATTGCTCAGGAATTACGCTCTATTATGGCTCAGCTCGGATTTAGAACCGTGGATGAGATGGTTGGGCAGAGTCAAAAACTCAATATGAACGCGGCTATTGATCACTACAAAGCCAAAGGAATTGATTTGTCTGCCATTCTCTACAAACCCCAAGTAGATGCCAACGTTCCTTTAAAAAACACAAGCAAGCAAGATCATAATCTGGAAAATGTTTTGGATTTTGAAATTGTATCCAAAGCGCAAAAAGCCATCTTGAATAAGGAGAAACAAACCTTGCATCTGCCTATCAAAAACACGGATCGAAGTGTGGGAGCTATTTTAAGCAATGAAATCTCCAAGATTCACGGGGCTGAAGGCTTACCTACTGACACCCTAAAGATGTATTTCACAGGTGCAGCAGGACAAAGTTTTGGTTGTTTTGCCACCAAGGGCTTACATATGGAAACCATTGGTAATTGCAATGATTATTTTGGAAAAGGTCTTTCGGGAGCCCGACTGGTCGCAAGAGTACCAGAAGAAGCCACCTTTAAGGCGGAAGAAAATATCATCATCGGAAACGTTGCCCTCTACGGAGCAACCGCCGGAGAAGCTTATATCCATGGTATTGCTGGAGAGCGTTTCTGTGTTAGAAACTCAGGTGCGACAGCAGTAGTCGAAGGTATTGGTGATCACGGCTGTGAGTACATGACAGGTGGTGTCGCTGTAGTACTGGGAAGGTTTGGTAGAAATTTTGCTGCGGGTATGAGTGGTGGTATTGCCTACCTATACGCCCAAGATGCACAATTTGATGAGCGGAATTTCAATATGGAGATGATCGGGTTAGAGGATCCATCGAATGAAGATTTAGATCAACTCAAAGAATTAATTGAAAACCACGTACATTACACCGGCAGTAGTGTCGGTGCTTCCATCTTAAAAGATTGGAAAAAAGAACAAAAGAATTTCATAAAAGTCATGCCGACAGACTACAAAAAAGCGCTGGCACGCTTGGCAGAAGAAGCAAAAGCAGAAGTAAGTTAATTATGGGAAAACTAAGGGGATTTTTAGAGAACGATCGTATTGACGAGGCTAATATTGCGGTTGCTGACCGTGTTAAAAACTACAAGGAATTTACTGTAAATCCTGGTGAAGAAAAACTTCGTGATCAAGGAGCTCGCTGTATGGACTGCGGCGTTCCATTTTGTCACAGTGGCTGTCCATTAGGCAATATGATTCCTGATTTTAACGATGCTGTCTATCGAAACGAATGGGAAAAAGCTTTACGCATTTTACACACCACCAACAACTTCCCTGAGTTCACTGGAAGGCTCTGCCCTGCTCCATGTGAGGCGGCATGTGTTTTGGGTATTATCAACCCTCCTGTTTCGATTGAAATGATTGAAAAATACATTGTTGAGCGTGGTTTTAAAGAAGGTTGGATAAAGGCTGAAGTCCCAAAACACCGGACAGGAAAAAAAGTAGCCGTTGTCGGCTCAGGCCCAGCAGGTTTGGCAGCTGCCCAACAGCTCAACAGAGCGGGTCATACGGTAACAGTCTTTGAACGCGATGAGAAAGTTGGAGGTTTGTTAAGATATGGCATCCCTGACTTTAAAATGGAAAAAAATGTCATTGACAGAAGACTCGCTATATTAGAAGAAGAAGGGATTCTGTTTGAAACTGGGGTTGAAGTAGGTAAAAATTATTCTGTAGACAAACTCAAGGCTTTCGATGCAGTGGTGTTGTGTGGAGGGGCTACGGTTCGTAGAAGGCTCCCCGTACCGGGCGCTGACTTGAAGGGCGTTGTACAAGCTATGGACTTCTTGCCACAGAGCAACCGATGGGTTGATGGCCTAGCTGATGTCAATCCTGACTTACACGCACAAGGTAAAAATGTTGTTGTTATTGGAGGTGGAGACACAGGGTCTGATTGTATAGGTACTTCAAACAGACAAGGTGCCAAAAGCGTTACCAATTTCGAAATCATGCCAAAACCTGCAGATCACCGTACTGAAGACCACCCATGGCCCTTCTGGCCCTTTAAGCTAAAGACTTCTTCATCACATGAAGAAGGCAGCCATAGAGAGTGGAGCATCATGACCAAAGAATTTATCGGAGACAAAGACGGAAACTTGATTGCTTTAAAAACCGTAAATGTACGCTGGGAAAAGCAAGAAGGTGAACGTCCGAAACTTGTTGAACAGCCAAACTCTGAAAAAGAATGGCCATGCGAATTGGCATTGCTTGCACTTGGTTTTACTGGCCCAGAGCCTACCTTGGCAGAACAATTAGGACTTGAATCCGATGAACGTTCCAACATCAAAGCAAACACAAAAGATTACCAAACCAACGTGCCTCATATATTTGCTGCAGGGGATGTTAGACGTGGGCAATCTTTGATTGTTTGGGCGATCTCAGAGGGTAGAGAGGCTGCACGTCAAGTAGACACATTTCTTATGGGATCTTCAAATCTGCCTACCAAAACAGGTGGCGATCTTCCAGCGAACTAGCGGAAAAAATTCCATACCAACCCAAAACGTAGTATAAAATCACGATAAGGGTAGTCGGGAGACGAAAACTTGGTGTTGCCGTCCCACAAAGAACTTAGGTGTTCGGCACGTACGTATAGCCTCGTTTGCTTGATTTTCATATTAAAAAATGCCTCCACTATGGGCGCTCCCCCTATTTTACGCTGATGCTGTACTACAAATTCTGACAATACGGGGTTGTAGGCATCTCCATAGTATTCTGAAAAATACTTTGCACTTAGCCCTAGATGAACAAAACTGGCTTTAGCAAACCAATGATCAGCGTATGACAAAGTAGCACGACCCACAAAATCTGGAAGGTGAAGTGGCACATTGTCTTGAGTCGTTTTTTGGTAAAGCATCTCTGTTTGTAAGGCAAACTTACCTACCTCTTGGCGCGCATCCCACCTAAGTTTTAAAAGGTTTATGGAAGAGTTCCATTGTTGGGGAAGTACCCGAAAAAAATCTGAGTCTAGCGATTTTTCAAAAAACGCATAATTATCCAACCGAATCATCTGGGCTTGGAGTGTTCCATATTTCGAATGTTTCAAAGCTCCATATAACATGGTTTGCGTAGAACGTTGAAAGGCTGTCTCCCAAGTGTAATCTTGATATGCGCTGTGATAATAAGCATAATTTAATCCTGGATGATATTGATGCCAACGCAATCCACCACTTACACGTAAGCCTTTAAAATCGGGAAAAACCACATCTATAAAAGCTTTGTTGGCCAATTGGGAACTATCAAAGGTTTGTTCTAACTGAGCGCGCGTCTCTATTTTTTTGGAAACGAAACGGACTTTGCCGCCCAAAGCAAAACCAGATCCCGACAGACTAATGTCATCTGTTATATGTTGTGTTTGGTATTCATATCGAAGGGATGACGCATACGCCTCAATCTGGCCCCATTTGGATTGCTCGAACACGGTGTATAAATCATGTCGTTGAGTCGCATAGTGTATGTTGTCTGAAATATCCGAGCTGGTTTGATGTAAGCTCCCAAAAAAATCATTTTGAGTGTCTTGATCAAAAGTGTGGGTTTGTGAGTCTGTCTGCACTCTATAGCCCAAACGAAGCAAGGGCTTAGGGATTGAATCTTGGCTTTGAAGCAAGGCATAATCATTTTCGAGAAGATACCTCTTGCCCGTAAATTGGTTGATGGCATCTTCAAACTTAACAGACAAGCGGGCCCGATCTTCAAACTCTGATACTTCATTTAAAAAATCGTCGACAGAGTTTGCTGTGAGTCCTCCGTTTTCTTGTTGTTCTATTTTTTGGTTGGCTACCTGCAAGCGCATACGATAGCGGCCGTTGGGGTTTTCATATCGCGCAGTAATGCGCAATTGACTCATTCCACTCAACGAATGTTGATAATGACCAAGTGAGCGGTGTCCTCTGTAGCCAATCGCATAATTTAGTCTTGGAGATAGGTTGGCGGTTATAAGTACGTCTGTGGACTGTCCCTGATTAAAAGTCGTCTTATAAAACATCTCGGTCAACGGAGTCGGAACGTGATAATAAGAAAGGTCTTGGGGTTGAAAGTATTGATCTTTTTTAGCTAAAAAACCAGGCTCAGGCAAGGCTCCTAGTGGCGCTGACTTTAAACTCAAACGATTGATTACCTGTCCAGAATTGGCTAGAGGCAAGTGTTCAAAATCATCTTTTCGTCTGAAGTTGAACTTAAATAGTTTTTCGAGAGTCAAGGTAGTATCCACATAAGTCGTGTCTCTGTTTTGACTTATGATAAGGTAGTCAGTAATGGGTTTGGTTTTGGTGATTTTCTGGCGTTCGCCAAGATTAAAATTCCCTGTTAAACTATCAGAGGGTCTTGAATCTAAGAATCGATTTTCTGATAAACTCATTTTTGGTTTTTTGAGCGTTGGTTCTGTTTGCCCCCATGAAGCAAAACTCAAAAAAAAACAAAAAATTAGCGGGAATGCCCTCATAAAAAACTTTGTGTAAAGGTAGAAATTTCACTTCAATCCAATGGGTAGTTTACAAGTTGGGTTTTATTATTTTTGTTGAAATGCCACTTGCACTCCAACACAGCGCGAATATTGAATGCGGAACCGATGAAGCAGGTCGGGGATGTTTGGCGGGTCCAGTAACCGCGGCAGCTGTTATTCTACCTTCTGATTTTTCAAACGCACAGCTTGATGACTCAAAAAAACTAAACCACAAGCAAAGACAGCTATTAGAGATTGAGATCAAAGAAAGAGCCATCTCATACGGGATCGCTCATGTCTTTCCCAATAGGATAGATAAGATTAACATTTTAAACGCCTCGATCGAAGCCATGCATAAAGCCATTAAGAAACTGAAGCAAAAACCTGAATTTATTTTGGTGGACGGCAACCGATTTTTGGCCATTGAGGACATCCCACACCAATGCATGATAAAAGGGGACGGGCGTTTTCTAAACATTGCCGCAGCATCTGTGCTAGCAAAGACCGCAAGAGACACCTACATGGAGCGCCTCCACAAAAAATACCCGCATTATGGATGGGACAAAAACAAAGGCTATCCGACGGTGAAGCATCGCGAGGCCATTCGTAAACATGGTGTAAACACATGGCACAGAAAAAGTTTTGCTTTACTGCCCCGTCAAATAGAAATTGCTTTTTGAGTTTTGTACTTTTGTCTATATGCGCATCATTCTTTTTTACGGGTTTATCGCAGTTTTAACAAGCTGTAGCATCAGCCCCCCCACAGTCGACGACCCACTAAAGTATGTTCCCCAAAAGCCAGCAATGGTACTCAAAACAGATGATGTAAGTGTCGTCTCTAGCCATTTTGAAAACACCCCTGAATGGACCTCTTTATTTGCACCCGTATTGCGCACGCCTACCCATTGGGATGTTTTTGAAAAAGCCACAATAAGCCTACATGATGAAGGGAAAAAGGATTATAAATACTTGATGATTGCCACTATTGGTGAAAAAGACAGCATTCCTGCTCTAGTAGGAGACACCTTGCGGTATGAAAACAGAATGGTGGTTCGGTTTTTAAAAGAAAATCAAACTCGTTTTGCCTCTTTTTGGAATCGAATGTACTTTGAATCGGATTCTAAAATCGTTTTGGAAAACAGCATCAGACTCCAAAAAAAACCTGCTGTACCAAACTCCCAACTCCACAAATTGTATCACTCAAACAATAAAGGCACATGTCTGTTTTTACATCAACGCGCAGACAACTACATCCAAACACATTTTAAGACTGAATTGCCCTTTGACTTAAGCGATTACCCAGACTGGACCGTTCTAGACTTCAACAACTTAGCTCCCTTAAAAATTAACGTAACAGCTTTGTTAGACTCAGAAACGATGACCAAAACGGATTTACTTTCTGATCAAGAATCCGATTTTATCCCCCTACTATCCAGCAGTCCATCAAACGCAGTAGGCATCCAAGGGTATGCTTTTGATTTTGATAGATTTCTTCAAAAAAGCAAGGCATACAACACACAAGAAAATTTATCAAACACACCACCGGACAGCTTATTGGTTTTTGCACAAGCCGTAGCCAAAATACACTTACCCTCGGGATCTGTTGCTTTTGTATCATGCAAAAACATTGAAGGCTTAGAAGAGTTGCTCAGCGCTCAGGCTATCGAAACAAAAAAAATACGTGATGTGATGCAATATCGTCTGACAGCATCACAGATTAAAAAATCATTTTTATCACCCCTATTAAAGCTTCCCGACCTTGAGTATGTAGCCCTGTTTAATGGTCAACTTATTTTGGCACCTAGTTCTGAATTGATGGAAGAAGTGATAACACAACTGGCCAGCGGATATACTTTAGGATCTGAAGAACCCTTTGCCATGATGGTTGATCAGATACCAAATCGAGCCTCTTTTTTGCTCTTAGGTATCGAACCTGCTTTCAACAAACAATTAAAAACATGGCTTGTTGATGAGATGCCTATAAGCGACACACCCGAACACCCGTATTGGTTGGGTGTTGGCAACGTAGCGAGCGGAGTCGCCCAGCTACAACTGCAACAAATTGACAAACAAAGCACCAAAAAATCCTCAAGACCCAAATTGATGTTTTCTGCTCAATTAGAAGCGCCTATACAAGCGCAGCCTCAGGGGGTTATCAACCACAGAGATGGTTCTTTGGAGTGGATCGCGCAAGACACTCAAAACAAATTGTATCAAATAAGTTCAAGTGGAACCATGCTATGGGAAAAAGATCTAAAGAGCCCCGTCCAATTTCCAATCAGCCAAGTAGACCTTTACAAAAACAAAAGATTGCAACTTGCCTTTACGACAGACACTAAATTTGAAGTCTTAGATCGGAATGGAAACCCCGTTAAGCCTTTTACAAAATCGCTGAAAAACCCTTTGCCATTGGCCGTATTTGATTATGACAAAAACCGTGATTATCGACTCGTATTGGTGGCTCAAAAACAATTAGAGCTCCTAAACCGCTCGTTCAAAAAAGTGAGTGGTTTTAAACGAACCAAAACAGACCCTGCATATCCCCCACAACACTTTCGAATAGGTTCTCGTGATTATATTGCGATGGTTGAAAAAAGTGGTCGCTTGTTATTGTTAGACAGAAGGGGTAACATACGCATCAAAACACCCAACGATCTTCTGCTGTCCACGGACATACATGTACACCAAAATGGATTTGTGGGAGTGGACAAGAAAAACAGGTTGTTTAGAATTGAGACTTCTGGCAAAATAAGCTATCGTACGCTCCCTTTTGAGACTTCTTACAAGCTAGCAGCTCAAGGGAAAAACCTTGTATTGCTCAGTGAAAACAACCTGGAAATCAACGGCGTCACATTGGAGTTAGAGTTTGGGGTTTATACCCATCCACAAATCCACATGGTCAATAACCGCACTCTTATTAGCCTTACGGATCTTCAATCTAATAAAGTCTACCTGTTTGATCGAGATGGCCAAGAGTTGCCTTATTTTCCTGTGTTTGGATCAGGTCCAGCAGATGTGTCCACAGACCAAAAAGGTCAGGTATTTTTGAGTGTTCGTGGTGAGGAAAACCAGCTGTTGGTTTATCAACTTCCTCAATAAACAAGTTTGGCTTCAAAAAGTTGCTCAAAGTGATGCATGATACGCTTTTTCACTTGTTCAATGTTGACCTCATGATCCAGTTCTCTTGCCATTGAGGTAATCCCTTTGCCTTGAATACCACAAGGGACGATGTGTTCAAAAGGGGTTAAATCGGTATTTACATTAAGAGCAAACCCATGCATGGTTACCCACCGACTTGCGCGTACGCCCATAGCACAAATTTTCCGAGCAAAAGGGGTGTCAATGTCCAGCCAAACTCCGGTCTCTCCTGAGCTTCGACTGGCGTTCAGATCAAAATCTGCTAAAGTATTGATGATCGTCTGTTCTAAAAGCCGTAAGTATTTATGGATGTCTGTAAAAAAATGATCCAAATCGAGGATCGGATAGCCCACAACTTGTCCAGGACCATGAAACGTGATGTCGCCCCCTCGATCGATCTTGTAATATTGAATGTTCTTATTTTCTAAATGTTCTTTGTCTAGCAATAAGTGTTCGTCCTTGCCGCTTTTACCCATCGTAATCACAGGGGGGTGCTCGACCAACAAAAAGTGGTTGGTCGTCTTTGTTTGGGTGTTGTTTCTTCGGTTGTGAATTTTAAGGTCTATGGTCTGTTGGAACAAATCGTGTTGTAAATCCCAAACCGCTTTATAGTCAGCAAGACCTAAATCTCTAAACTCAATGTGTTTTTCCATCCCCTAATCTTTGGGTTTGTTGAGGATCACCAAAGCGGCGATGACTCCAGGCACCCAGCCACACAACGTGAGCAAGAATACAATCAAAACAGAACCACAACCCCGATCTAAAACAGCTAAAGGCGGGAAGAAAATAGCCAATAAAACGCGTAGCAAGCTCATAGAGAACAAATATACAAACTCACATTTTTTAATAATCACCATTCAGATGATTATCTTTGTCATCAAATTACTTCTATTGGAACGGTCAGAGCAAGAACAAATTCGCATCGCAAAACTCCAACAGCTAAGAGCTTTAGGCATAGAACCCTATCCAGCTGCAGCTTTTCAAACCAGTGACGACAGCCTCTCTGTCAAAAATGCATTTGAAGAAGGGAAAAGCATCACCATTGCCGGACGATTGATGTCTCGACGCATCCAGGGAAAGGCCAGCTTTGCCGAATTGCAAGATGCCAATGGCCGCATACAATTATACTTTAATAGAGATGTTTTATGCCCTAGTGAAGACAAAACCATCTACAATGAAGTTTATAAAAAACTACTAGACATAGGCGATATCATAGGGGTCAGCGGAACCTTATTTACAACTCAGGTAGGTGAAAAAACCGTTCAAGTAGAACAGCTGACGTTGCTCAGCAAGGCACTCCGACCCCTACCCCTACCCAAAACCGATGCCGACGGAAATGTGTATGACGCCTTTACCGATGCTGAGCAGCGGTATCGCATGCGCTATGTAGACCTGATTGTCAACCCACAGGTCAAAGAAACCTTTGTCAAACGAACCAAAATCACCAATACGATACGTTCTTTCTTCAACGAAAAAGACTATCTGGAAGTAGAAACTCCCATACTCCAACCCATTCCAGGAGGTGCTGCGGCACGGCCGTTTGTGACCCATCACAATGCACTTAACATCCCGCTGTATCTTCGGATTGCCAACGAGCTTTATCTAAAGCGATTGATCGTAGGGGGGTTAGACGGGGTCTATGAATTTGCCAAAGACTTCCGTAACGAGGGGATGGACCGCACCCACAACCCCGAATTTACAGTTATGGAGCTCTATGTGGCCTACAAAGACTACCATTGGATGATGGAAACCACAGAGTCCCTCTTGGAACGAGTAGCGATAGAAACCAATGGAAGCACACTCACTCAGGTGGGTGACCATGCCATTGATTTTAAAGCCCCCTATCCGAGAGTACCGATCCTAGATGCCATCAAACAGCACACAGGAGTTGATGTTTCTGGAATGGATGAGGATGCGCTGAGAGAAACTGCAAAATCTTTGGGCATTGAAACCAATGAAACCATGGGTGTTGGAAAGCTCATCGATGAAATTTTTGGGGAATGTTGTGAGCATCACTACATACAACCCACCTTTATTACCGACTACCCAAAAGAAATGAGTCCGCTGACCAAAGCACATCGGGACAAACCGGGTCTGACCGAAAGGTTTGAACTCATGGTCAATGGAAAAGAGCTGGCCAACGCTTACTCGGAGCTGAACGACCCCATAGACCAAAGAGAGCGGTTTGAGGACCAACTGCAGTTGTCCGAAAAAGGTGATGACGAGGCCATGTTTATCGACCAAGATTTTCTACGCGCTTTGGAGTACGGCATGCCCCCAACTTCAGGTATTGGAATTGGCATAGACCGACTTGTGATGTTGATGACCAACAACAGCTCCATTCAGGAAGTGCTGTTTTTCCCCCAAATGCGCCCCGAACTCAAAGGCCCTACACTGACAGATGACGAAAAATCAGTGCTCGAGCTGATCAAAAAACAATCTCCTGCCCAACTACAAGACATCAAGACAGCAGCAGCACTTAGCAACAAAAAGTGGGACAAAGCGATCAAAGGGCTTACTGGAAAAAACTTGGTCAAAGTCAGCAAAACAGACCAAGGTCTGTTTGTGGCTTTGATTTAACAAGCTGGTCGCGCCAGGGTAGCTAGCAGCGCTAGGTAGGATGACACCGGAAACACAAACACCAAAGCGGCTTTCTGACGTTTTTTAACACAAAACTTTGTGATGTGAGGTGTCTATGGTTTTTTTTATTTAACGTTTAAGCTTTTGATGCTAAGCTTTTTACATGCTTTTTTTCAGTTTTGTTTTAAGATGTAAACAAAACCCAGCGCTTACTGAAAGAATCTTCAATACTTTTCAATTCCCTTAATTCTTGTCATTTTTAATTCTCATTTTTTATACCTTTTGGTCTTCAAACCAACCTACCTATGACCTAAATCCATACTGCTTTAATTAACCCCAAATAATGCTAAATAACCTACACGATGAAACATCATTATCCTGCCTTATGGCACCAACTTCCCTTACTCGGATGGCTGTGGCTTACAACCGCCCTTGTTGCCCAACCACCCGCTGACAGCCTTAACTGTGACTACCGCCTCAAAGTGGCTAGTGAATACCTCAGCGACTTTGGATTTGCCTCCCATGTTATGGTTGAGGAGATCAAAGCGAGTGTTGTAAACTGTGACAATAACTCTACGGACGCTGACTTTGTCCAAGGGATGCTAACACGCTTTTTTGCAGAAAACGAAGAAGATAAAGAAATGGCATTTAACCGCATTGAAAAAGCTGCAATAGGCGGTCACGTTGTTGCAGCAAAAACCTTGGCTCTTATGTTAAAAGAAGGGGAAGGTTGTCTGCTAAATTTGGAAGCCTCTGTAGATTGGCTAAGAAAAGCACACAAACTGGGGGATAAAGAGGCTGCCTATATTTTGGGGTATTATTACATGAAAGGCTTAGGAACCATTCACCAGAATTATAAAAAAGCAATAAAGTGGTTTCAAGACAGTCACCACCCGATGGCAAAACATTGGTTAGCACTTTGTCAATTTTATGGATTTGGAACCCCTCAAAATAAAGAATTGGCACTTTCTAATCTCAAGGATAATGGCATAAGTAATAGTCTGTATTTATATGATCATTTGACAAACTATGAAATAGAAAAAACAAGCATTGATGAAAATCATCATCTATTGATTGATAAGATTACAATCAATGATTTTCAAAAACAGTACGTGGTCGTTGAAGGTAAAGGCTTGGGCAAACCCAAAGAAACCTTTTTGTTGGTGTGGGACTGGTCAAGAGAAAAAATACAACAACTCATCCCTGTTACATTAGGGTTCAATACGAATGATGATTCAAAAACTCAATTTAATTTTTTGTCGGAAAATCATGAAACAACAGCGCTAGCTACAGCTCTGGGTGACCAAATGGGATTTGATGATTTTTCAATAATCATACCCAACTCATTTCCAGACCACCAAGTGGAAATGGATCTATATATAGACATTTTCACAGCCCACTTCTCACAAGCACTGATTGGCAACACACCTGTAGTAATGGGAGAACTTGAAGGATGGATCGCCAATTTTAACGAGCCCGCCCCACCATTATCAATCTTGTTGATTGATCCTTGGGATGGATTACTTCAACAAGAAAGAAGCTCCATTCAAAAAGATCCACACAATATCATTGCGAACTATCCAAATCAGTTTTCGAATGATCTCGTAGTTAGTTTTTCACTTGAAAACACAGAAATGGTTCAAGCAAGTATTACCCATTTTAATCAGCTAGACGACTTTGAACTACTCCCTCGAACACAACTAGATCAAGGAGAACATATTCTTCGCAAAGAAACATCTACCTGGCCCAGTGGCTTGTATGTGATTAAAGTGTCTGCAGGCACCAAGATATACCAAAAACTCATTATCAAAAAACACTAACCATGCGCAGTTACATAGCTTTCCTACTTCTCGCCCTTTTTTCTGTATCATCCCTATCGGCTCAGCTATACGACAACAGAAGCAGATATCTTAGAGCTCCCTACGATGATTATGATGACAGATATGAAGATAGAAGAGAAACACATCATCAACCCAAAACCAATTATAGGCATACCACGAATAAATACAGAAGAAGCTATTATAGCTACCATAAAAATGTAAGGAGGCACACTAGACCATACTTGGACGTCGATGAGCTTTACAGAGAGTTTCGTGATCCCGATGTTTACTATCGCTACAAAGATCGCAGCCCTTATTCTAATAACAAAAATCCTGATGAACCCAAATTCAAATTTAACTGCTATTGTTCGTTTTCTATTGATATTGCCTCCCTAATAAACTGGTTCGGTTCACAAAAAAAAGAAATTGAAAAAGAAAGAAAAAGAATCATTGATGGTATGGAGGAGGAATACCTTAAAGAGCTCAATGAACGCTACCCTAGTTATCGAAAAGAGACTAGTTTTGAAAAAGCTCAGAAGGATTTCTTTAAGCGCTATGTTGGCAAATTTAATTCATGGTATTCTCAAGGGGAAAAAGTTACATATTCGGATTATCAGAAGCGTTTTGTTCATAAACTATCAGAAAGATTAGAAGTTTTCGAAACCGCATTAGAGCCAAGTATGGCTTCAAGTAAAGTGGTTTCAGAACTAAAAAAACACAGAGATCGAAAAGCGAATTTAAATATAGCGTTTGGAGATTTAAAAATCAATAACAAACTCGTTCGTGAGATGCCCTCTAGCCAATACCGCAACTACGACCTTAGCTACGGAGGCTACAGGAGTGGGGTTAGTGTTGTTCAAAAGATGGTGTCTGAAAGGGATCTTTACAAACACTTTTCTGGTACTTCAAACAATTTGAACGATTATATGTCACAGCAATACATAAACCAATACAAAAAAGAAGACAACCTAGAAGAACGTTTTGCGTTGATGAGTGCCTATTTGGTTGATATGAAAGAAAATTCTTATCGGCCTCCCAGCAATAAAATACCACCGAAGGGATTTATGCATCATGTGCCTTATGACTTCGATGATATTTATAAACATTACTACAAGTCTATTGATGATTTTGGTATCAATTCTCTGATATCGTTTTCAAAAGCCAAAGCTTTGGTAGCCATAATTAATTATCCTGATCAGATAAAAAAAATCCTAGAAGAGGGAGGGCTCAAAGGGAGCGCCATAGACTACTTTAAAAATGCCGTCCCTGTTAATTATGAGCTCAACACCATTGAGAATGCCGTGTTGTCAAGGATTAAAAATCAAGCTTTTAACTGGGACGAACTCAAAAACTTACCATACTACAACCACCAAAATAGCAAAAACCCCGAGGTTGTGATGTCTATAGACCTAAGAAAACGGACATTTTTGAATTTTCATGATCGTAAATTTTTTGATGTTGATATTGTTCTCAATGGCGGCCTTACACTTGCCGAATACAATATGCACAAAGGGATAGGCGAGGTACTCAACGATTTATACAACAACAGCAAATACTGGTATGCTGAGGGTGCCACGATTCGGCATTTTCTAAAAGCAAAAGGGGTAAACATCCCCAATAGTCTAAGCAACTACAACCTTGGCAAACTTTTTGATTTTGGTGGTGGAAACACCAACACCTTGACCATACAATTCTCTGACTTTGCCAAAAAATATATCAAAAACTTTCATCATGGTGATGGAATCTATGGCACTTCTTTGTTTACCGACATCGTAAAATTTGCATTGCTTAAGCTGATTGCTGATCAAATTCCCGTAGATTTTGCACAAGCCACCAAACCCTGCCCGGGAGACCCTGTGCCTAACCCAGAGATTGCACCGCAAAAAGGCCCTTCAGGTATTCTTGGTGGGATGTATGGCTGTACACGCTATGGCGGAGGTTGTGTGGGACAAGACGGAAGAGACAAATTCCACGGAGGTATAGACCTTAAAGCCAACTATGGAGACCCGATATATGCGATGTATGATGGGTTTGTGTATTCCACGGGTTACGATGAGGAAGAAGCAGGCTATATGGTTTTGATACAAAGCACAGTTAATGGGGAAACAATAATTCAGGAATACTTCCATTTACAAGATGAAAAAAGAGTGGGGCTAAATGCGGATGGAACATTAAACTATGTAAAAGCAGGAGATATCATTGGTTATCAGGGAGATTCTGGAAATTTAGGAAATGCCATTAAAAACAAAATAGCTGAGTCACATGTTCATTTGAAAATTAAAAAACATGACGGTAGTAATAGTTGGAACTATGAAAATAATTTTAATATCATCAATCCTAAAGATTACCTTCATACACATATAAATAATGATGGCACAACCGGTCAAATAAATAATAAATGCAATTAAAATTACATATCATGAAAAACAGTATTATTTTTTTTCTATTAGTTTGCTTTATCACGAACACATATAGTCAAATTGATTCTAATATAATTTCAAAAAATGAATTCTACGGAACAACTTTAAATGGGTTGAGTATTGATAAATTGATGAAATCTGACGGTAATTTGAATACATTAAAAAATTATTTTGGAGAGCCATCTGAATCAAACATTAACGAAAAAATTGGTTTAAAAGCTTATGTTTTTAGGGGTTTAAGAGTTAATTTTAGAGAGGGGCTGTCTGGATTTACTGTACTAAATAATGAGGTAATCATTAATTTAAAAGGTAAATCGTTTAAAATTGGAAGTCATATAAATGCTTTAGGTCATAACATAATTTTTAACACTACATCAAGTGGTGATAAAACAATTATACTTCAATTTTGTGAAGGTTGTAACGATTACATTTTGATTGATTTTGATCAACAAACTAAATTAATAAAAGAGGTTAGGTATGTTATTTTGACTTAATGACTACCTGCCTGTCGGCTGCCAGCAGGAACTAAAGTTAAGGCAGGTGATATTATTGGATATCAGGGAGATTCAGGTAATTTGAAAAATGCTATAGTTCAGGGTTTAGCGGAATCGCATTTACATGTTAAGGTCAAAGTAGACAACAATGCTGTAAATCCTAATAATTACCTCAACACCAAGTTTAACCAAAAGACTGGAAAAGCGTTAAAAAAATGTAATTAAAATGAAAAAAATATTATTTATTTCACTGGCGCTCGTAGGTAGTTTTTGTTCTAGCCAAGACTATAGTAGTTATGATAAAATCAATAAAGAAAACGACTTGACGATTAATGGCATTGTCGTATCTGGATTATCTATACAGCAGGTTGTTAATAATTTTGGCGAGCCAGACAAAATTGAAGATTTCTTTTTTGAAATGGAAAATGACAATGGCTACATATACCTTTATAATGACGGATTGAAATTATTTATCAGAAATGAGTTTGGCTTAGAATCATTTGAAATTTTTGGAAAAAATTACCTAGTCACAATAAATCAACTAAAAGTCGGTGACTCCATTGAAAGACTTAAGACAATCTTCCCAAAGAGCTACAACATAGGTAAATACAAAGGAGCTATATCAGTCATGTTCAATGATGCGGATTATTATCTGGCGTTTATGTCAAAGAATCAAAAAATTACAGATATAAATTTATATAAGTTTTGATCCCGCTGGTGCGCGCCTGTCTGCCCTGTCTGCCGACAGGCAGGCGATAGGCAGGTTTGCAACGCGTACCTATTTTTAAGATAAGTCACGCGTCCAAGACCTGTCTGACGCCAGGCAGACGCGCGCCAGGGGAATCAGATCAAAAAAGATTTTAGTAACTTTAAACACCCTTAAAACCCAAATCTTATGAGGCCTACCCTTTATACTTTTTTATGCTTGCTTTTGTTTTCTTTTTCCCAAGCACAGTTTTCCCGAAAATCCCTAGACAATCAATGGGACAGAATGTTATTGGTTTCAAAGTATGAAGGCATCAATACCTCCGGTTTTGAGGCTGTCTACTACAAAAACAACAACCTATGGTGGAACGATTGGTTTACACCATGGAGCATCGGGCTTCAGAGCACAAGGATAAGAAATGATAAATTTGAAGAGTCTGAATATCTAAGTGCGGATTTGGGATATATCACCTTAGGGATTACGGGATTTAAAAACCTAACCGAAAAACTCTATATCAACATTGACCTAGGGGTTAATATTGGATTTGAGAATTTAATCGATTTTAACAGCACCCCGAAAGATCGTTTTATAATTGGGTTAAGTTCATCGCAAGGAATCTTATACATCCCAAACACAAACAGTGGATTTGTATTCAAAGCGGGGATTTATGAAGAAGTCTTGACCTCTAAATTATACACCTATGATGTTGGTGTCAAATTCGGAGCGGGATTTGTATTTTAATACC
>Ga0208880_1000054_pt1 | contig 22216 bp, 25 predicted proteins | sample Knorr_S23_td_Sur_FD_185606 | JGI IMG/M metagenome (GOLD analysis project Ga0208880, IMG submission 185606) | Marine microbial communities from Southern Atlantic Ocean transect - Knorr_S23_td_SurfaceB_ad_5m_LV_B (SPAdes) (version 2) | ecosystem: Environmental > Aquatic > Marine > Oceanic | place...
AGCCGGCTTAGACATGGATTATAAAGGGAACCCTTTTGGTCCCATGCCTCACTTAATGGCAACTGCAGAATATATTACCAAAGTTCACGCTGTCTGCACACGCACCGGAAACTTGGCACATTATAGTTTTAGAAAAACAGATGATGAAAACTTGGTTATGTTAGGAGAAACTACCGAATATGAGCCCCTTAGTCGATCAGCTTACCATAAAGCTATGACTCAGGAAAAACACCCCATACATGCTGAAAGCATAAGGGCTTCAAACAAAAAAAACAACCGTGACTAAAGGCACACGGCTCGAAATACACTTACCTTCTTTGCGTCACAACCTGATGCAAATACGCCTTCGGCTTCAACCCGAAACAAAACTCTTGGCTGTGGTTAAGTCTTTTGCCTACGGAGCCGATGCAGTTGCCATAAGTCAATGTTTGGAACAAGAAGGTATTGACTATTTGGGTGTGGCCTATGTGGCTGAAGGGGCTGCACTTCGAAAAGCAGGAATCCAAGTGCCTATTTTGGTACTACACCCACAAACTCATGAACTCGATCGCCTGGTCGAAAATCAGTTAGAGCCTAGTGTTTACGGGTGGCATGTGTTGCATGCCCTAGAAAAAGTTTTATCCGCTAAGGAGATCCAAAACTACCCTGTTCACCTTAAATTCAATACGGGATTAAACCGACTAGGATTTTCCACTGACCAAGCAGAAGCCGTCTGCCAAGAGCTTTTGTCCTCCTCCATGAAGGTACAAGGTGTGCTCTCACATTTGGCTGCAACGGAGGATTTAAACGAGGAAGCATTTACACGTCTACAACTTCAAAAATTTGATACTCTTAAACCCATTTTTGGGCCAAAACCCATCTATCATGTACTAAATACTTCAGGAATATTTAACTACCCTGAAGCCCATCATAACATGGTTCGTAGCGGCATCGGTTTATATGGATATGGAAATGACCCCCAAATAAGTACTCACTTGAAGCCCGTAGCGGTGCTTAAAACAAATATTTCTCAAATCCATGAAGTGAAATCGGGAAGCTCGGTAGGGTATAACCGAGGCTTTATAGCAACCCAAAAAACACGAACTGCCACACTCCCTCTCGGACACGCAGATGGCATTGGACGGCATTATGGAAATGGAAAAGGAGCTGTATGGATTCATGGACAAAAAGCACCCATACTAGGGAACGTGTGCATGGACATGATTATGGTCGATGTATCTAGTATTGATTGTACCGAAGGTGATGAAGCAATCGTGTTTGGTGGCAAAAACCAAAACGCAGAAGCTTTTGCAGAGCAAGCAGGAACCATCTCATATGAAATACTTACTGCCATTTCGCAAAGGGTCCGACGCGTGATCATTGACGATTGAGTTTGTTATTTCTGTAACTTTTTGTTATTTTTTTGATAATTTCGATTTGATTGATGGGTTGGGACGATTTTATAGCTACTTTTGCCATCCAAATTAAAACATATGAAAGTTGCAGTTGTAGGTGCTACCGGAATGGTTGGCGAAATCATGCGAAGTGTACTTGAGGAAAGAAACTTTCCGATAACAGAGTTTATTCCTGTAGCCTCGGAACGTTCTGTTGGAAAAAAATTGATTTTCAACGGCAAAGAATACCGTGTTGTTGGATTGCAAACTGCCGTAGAAATGAAGCCTGACTTGGCTTTGTTCTCTGCAGGAGGTGATACTTCTATTGAATGGGCGCCCAAATTTGCTGAAGTTGGCACCACAGTGATTGACAACTCTTCGGCATGGCGCATGCATCCAAACCATAAATTGATAGTTCCAGAAATCAATGCTGATGTACTCACACCCGAAGACAAAATCATTGCCAACCCCAACTGCTCTACCATTCAAATGGTAATGGCTTTGGCGCCTATCCACAAAAAATACGGCATCCAAAGAGTGGTCGTTTCAACCTATCAATCTATTACTGGTACCGGCGTAAAAGCGGTACAACAACTCGAAAACGAATATCAAGGCGTTGAAGGTGAGAAAGCCTACCCACACCCGATCCATCGCAATGCTTTGCCCCACTGTGATGTGTTTATGGACAATGGCTACACCAAAGAAGAAATGAAGTTGGTGAATGAAACCCATAAAATCCTAGATCCCGACATTCAAGTAACTGCCACAGCGGTCAGAATTCCTGTAGTTGGAGGACACAGCGAGTCGGTAAACCTTACCTTAAATGAGTCCCCCGATGTGGATGATATTCGCTCCATTTTGTCTGAAACACCTGGAATTGTCGTACAAGATGATTTAGAAAATAATGAATACCCAATGCCGTTGACAGCCGCAAACAAAAATGATGTGTTTGTGGGGCGAATTCGCAAAGACGAATCTCAAGACAAAGGCATCAATCTGTGGATAGTAGCGGACAACCTAAGAAAAGGAGCTGCAACCAATACGGTTCAAATTGCCGAAGTATTGCATAGTAAGGGCTGGGTATAACATTTTTTCTATCTTCACGCATTAATCTATATTTTTTGCGTTATGAAAGTCCTCATCTTCATTGCCATAACCCTGGCGATCTATTCTTGTCAAAGTACTTCTGAATTGAACTATCCTGAAAGCCGAAAAGAAAATATTGTTGATACCTATTTTGGTGTCCAAGTATCTGACCCTTACCGTTGGTTAGAAGACGATTTGTCTGATGAAACTGCGGCTTGGGTGGGAGCGCAAAACAAGCTTACTTTCGGATACTTAAATCAAATCCCTTTTAAAGATGAACTTCAAAAACGTTTAGAGCATCTTTGGGATTACGAAAAAATTTCTGCCCCATTTGAAGAAGGGGATTACACCTATTTTTACAAAAACTCAGGGCTTCAAAACCACTATGTTTTGTATCGTAAAAAAGAAAACGAAAAACCTCAAGTGTTTTTAGATCCCAATTCGTTTTCAGAAGATGGTACGACCGCTTTGGCGGGATTGAGTTTCTCAAAAAACGGACGCCTTCTTGCCTATTCAATTTCTGAAGGGGGTAGCGACTGGCGAAAAATCATTACCATGGATGCACATACCCATAAACAAGTGGGAGACACCTTAGTCGATGTCAAGTTTAGTGGGATCTCTTGGAAAGGCAATGAAGGGTTTTTCTATTCATCTTATGACAAGCCCAAAGGCAGTGAGTTGTCGGCCAAAACTGACCAACACAAACTGTATTATCACAAACTAGGAACACCCCAGAGCGACGACATACTGGTTTTTGGGGGTGACGAAAAACACAGATATGTCGGCGGTAGGGTCACAGAAGATGCCCGCTACCTAATCATCTCGGCTTCAAAGTCTACTTCGGGGAATAAGTTGTTTGTCAAAGATCTTCAAGACTTGAACGCCCCTCTTATCACAATTCTGGATCACTTTGATTCTGATACCTATCTATTAGACAATGATGGGAGCACGCTGTACCTTGTAACGAACTTGGATGCGCCCAACAAAAAAATCATTCGTACAAAAGCTTCCAATCCCCAACCCAAACATTGGGTTGATGTTGTTCCAGAAACAGAACATGTATTGGTCCCAAGCAAAGGTTCCGGGTACTTTTTTGCCGAGTATATGATTGATGCCATATCCAAGGTCTATCAGTACAATTATGAAGGAAAGGCCATCCGCGAGGTGCAGCTTCCTGGTTTGGGTAGTGCTGGTGGTTTTAGAGGTAAAAAAGACCAAAAAACACTATACTTCAGTTTTTCAAATTATTATACCCCAGGATCTTACTTTGCCTATAACCCCAAAACTGGAGAATCTACAACTTATTGGAAGCCCAAAATCCCCTTTTCGCCTGATGATTATGAATCCAAACAAGTGTTCTTCAACTCAAAAGATGGTACAAAAGTTCCGATGATCATTACCTATAAAAAAGGAACCCGTTTGAATGGAAAAAACCCTACCATGCTTTACGGTTATGGTGGGTTTAATATCAGTCTTACCCCTTCGTTCAGTGTAGTCAATGCCACATGGATGTCTCTTGGCGGGGTGTATGCGGTCCCAAACTTGAGAGGTGGTGGTGAATATGGGAAATCATGGCACAAAGCAGGCACTCAAATGCAAAAGCAAAATGTCTTTGACGATTTTATTGCTGCTGCAGAACATTTATTTGAAGAAGGATATACTTCTTCAGAATATTTGGCCATTCGAGGCGGATCAAATGGTGGATTGCTCGTCGGGGCAACCATGACCCAGCGTCCAGATTTAGCCAAAGTCGCTTTGCCCGCTGTTGGTGTACTAGACATGTTGCGTTACCATACTTTTACAGCAGGAGCAGGTTGGGCATATGATTATGGGACTTCTGAAGAATCTGAGGAAATGTTTCAATACCTAAAAGGGTATTCTCCTTTGCACAACATTGAGCCAGAAACCCATTATCCTGCTACTCTTGTTACAACGGGTGACCACGATGATCGAGTTGTACCAGCACACTCTTTTAAGTTTGCTGCAACCCTTCAAGAAAAGCATCAGGGGGACAACCCAGTTTTGATACGAATTGAAACCGACGCAGGCCACGGGGCTGGTACGCCAACTTCAAAATCCATTGCTCTGTATGCAGATGTATTAGGGTTTACCCTTTACAATATGGGCTTCCATTCTTTACCCAAATAAGCTTGAGGGTAATAACTACTTTTTAGAATCTATCTCAAAATCCTCCATAAACTTGGTGGTATAGTTTCCGGCTACAAAATCTGGATGATCCATCAATTGTCTATGAAAAGGAATGGTGGTATTGATCCCCTCAATAAAGAACTCGTCCAAAGCGCGTCTCATTTTATTGATGGCTTCTTCCCGTGTTTGCGCAGTAGTAATGAGCTTAGCAATCATAGAGTCGTAATGAGGCGGAATTACATAACCACTGTACACGTGAGTATCTAGCCGAACACCATGTCCTCCAGGAGTATGCAAGGTGCGTATCATTCCAGGTGCAGGTCGGAACCCGTTGTATGGGTCCTCAGCATTGATGCGGCACTCGATTGCGTGCATTTTTGGGAAATAGTTCTTGCCGCTTATTTTGATTCCAGCAGCTACTTTGATCTGTTCTGCTATCAAATCGTAGTCGATAACTTGTTCTGTAATGGGGTGTTCTACTTGGATTCGAGTATTCATTTCCATAAAATAGAAATTGCGGTGTTTGTCCACCAAAAACTCTACGGTTCCTGCTCCTTCATATTTTATAAATTCAGCGGCTTTGACTGCAGCAGCACCCATTTTTTTGCGCAAAGCATCTGTCATAAACGGTGACGGGGTCTCCTCGACTAGTTTTTGATGACGTCTCTGAATAGAGCAGTCGCGCTCTGAAAGGTGGCAGGCTTTTCCATAGGAATCCCCAACAATTTGAATTTCAATATGGCGAGGCTCCTCAATGAGTTTTTCCATATACATGCCATCATTCCCAAACGCGGCCTTGGCTTCTTGACGGGCGCTATCCCATGCTTTTTGCAAGTCATCAGCAGACCAAACCGCTCGCATCCCTTTGCCGCCACCGCCTGCAGTAGCCTTTAGCATTACAGGGTAGCCAACTTTATTGGCCAGTTTTTTACATGCTGCAAAATCATCTATAAGCCCGTCTGAACCTGGGATGGTAGGCACGCCAGCCGCTTTCATCGTGGCTTTTGCAGTGGCTTTATCACCCATTTGATCGATCATCTCACTAGAGGCCCCTATAAACTTTATTTTATGTTCATCACATATCTTAGAGAACTTTGCATTTTCAGACAAAAAACCATAACCTGGATGAATCGCGTCTGCGTTGGTTATCTCAGCAGCTGCAATGATGTTAGGAATCTTCAAATAAGACTCTGCACTGGGAGCTGGACCGATACAAACCGCCTCATCTGCAAACTTTACATGCAAACTTTCGGCATCTGCTTTTGAATAGACCGCAACGGTCTTGATACCCATCTCTTTACAAGTTCGTATCACACGAAGGGCAATCTCACCGCGATTGGCAATTAGCACTTTTTTAAACATAGTGTTTCCTTTTTAGTGACTTATGATGGGTCAATAACGAATAGTGGCTGGTCAAACTCCACCGGAGAAGAATCATCCACCAATACTTTAACAATTGTTCCAGAAATTTCGGACTCTATCTCATTAAAGAGTTTCATGGCCTCAACCACGCAAAGAATATCTCCTTCGCTAACTACGGATCCAGCCTCAACAAAATTAGGTTTGTCTGGTGAAGGACGTCGGTAAAAGGTTCCTATGATGGGTGATTTGATTGTGATCAAGCCCTCATCTTCGGTTGAAGCTGTTTGAGTTACAGCGGCAGGTGCTGCAGGTGCAACAGGTGCAGCGGGTACAACAGGCGCAGCGGTTACTGGCAGGGCCTCTGCTACAGGTGCTGAAACCACTTGCTGAACCACACCATCTTGAGTTTTAATTGTGAGTTTAACATCGCCCAATTCCAATTGGACTTCACTGACGCCAGTCTTGGCAACAAATTTGATTAGGTTTTGAATCTCTTTGAGTTCCATAATAAATTGTGTTAGTGTTTTGATGATTGATAAGCCCATTTGAGCCATGTTGCGCCCCAAGTGAATCCACCACCAAAGGCTGCAAAAATTAAATTGTCTCCTTTTTTGAACAAATGTTCAAAGTCCGACAACAACAATGGAAGCGTAGCTGCTGTGGTGTTGCCGTAATGTTCAATATTGGTTAATACTTTCTCATCAGAAACCCCCATACGAGATGCGGTAGCATCAATAATACGTTTGTTTGCTTGATGTGGAACCAAATACTGAATATCTTCGTGTGAAAGGTGGTTACGCTTCATAATCTGTTCGGCGGCTTCGGCCATATTAGATACCGCAAATTTGAAAACGGTTTTCCCTTCTTGTTTAATATAGTGTTGTTTAGCAGCAATGGTTTCAGCAGATGCGGGAAGCATAGAACCTCCAGCCTCTATGCGAAGATGCTCCCGGCCTGTCCCATCCACTCGAAAATATTCGTCTTGCAAACCAAGGCCTTCTTGATTAGGCTCAAATAAAACCGCTCCAGCACCATCACCAAAGATGATACAAGTCGTACGATCTTCATAATTAACTATAGAGGACATTTTATCTGCCCCGATAAGCAACACTTTTTTATATCTACCAGATGCCACATAGGCTGCGGCCGTGGACATGCCATAAAGAAATCCTGAACAAGCAGCTTGAAGATCATATCCAAAAGCGTTTGTGGCTCCGATTTTAGTGGCCACATAGGCCGCCGTTGCCGCTACTGACATGTCTGGCGTTGTTGTACAAACAAGCACACAGTCTATATCTTTTGGGTTGATGTTGCCGCGTCTTAAAAGGTCTTCAGCAGCACGAATGGCCATATACGAAGTCCCTTGATTTTCTTCACTCAATATGCGGCGTTCAGAGATTCCAGTTCTTGAGCGAATCCAAGCATCTGTGGTTTCTACCATGAGCTCTAGGTCATTGTTGCTCAAAATATTGTCAGGAACATAGGCCCCGACAGCGGTAATAGCGGCAGTTTGTTTGTTGTTCATTTGTGTTGTTTTTGATTAAAAAACACGCAAATAGGGCGGAAAATTAGTAAAAAATGGCGGTTTTGGCTCAAAAAAATCAAATTTTTTGACTTTATAGAGAAATAAAAAAACGCTTCAGAGAAGCGTTTTGTGAATTTAATAATGGGATGATTGCTTTTATGCTGTTTCTGCAGCAGCGTCTATGAGCACTTTTCCACGATAATACAATTTGCCCTCGTGCCAGTGTGCACGGTGGTACAAATGAGATTCGCCAGTTGTTGAGCAAACTGCAATCTGTGGTGCAGTTGCTTTGTAATGGGTGCGTCGTTTGTCACGACGGGTTTTTGATGTTTTTCTTTTAGGATGCGCCATGGCTCTATTTTTATTCTTTTAATTTCTTTAATACATCCCAACGCGGATCTGTTCCGTTTTGAGAAAGCTTGTCTTGTGAGGGTCTAAGCTCTTCTAGCTTGATGAGTATCTCAGAGTCTAATGTACCATCTTCAACACCTGGATGAACTCGTTTTTGTGGTATGCTAAGCACCAAAAGTTCGTATAGGGGTTGCGAGGCATCAAAGCTGTGAGCGCCGTGCGGAAGAACAAGCAAATCTTCATGATCATCACTGAAATCAGGACCAAACTTGATAACAAAATCAAACGAATGGGCTATATCGAGATCAAAAGGTTCGTTTGTAACATCGCAATTCAAATTGATTTGACCTTGCATGCTCAAATGAGCTTCCATTAAGGTTGGCTTTTTATGCAAAATCAACTCAACGGCTGCTTTCACGCTGTTGAAGTCTTCATACTCAAATTCCTCAAAGAACTTATCCGTAATCGAAAATTCAAATCGATGAACTCCTTCTTTTAATCCGGAAAACTTTACCTCAAACTCCGATAAACGCTCCATCTCTATTTCCGTTACGGGCGCCAAAGATATAAAAATTAGCCCAAAGCTTAAAACTGGCGCCTAGTCTCTTTTTCGACTTTTTTTATTATCACTCAATGGGAGTGGATTTGCGTTTATTTGGTGGAATTCTTGGCGTTTGCCCACTATGTCCAAAGCAGCAAAAACCGCTTGGCGAAAAGAATGGTGATCCGCAATGCCTTTCCCTGCAATTGCAAAAGCCGTTCCATGATCTGGAGAGGTACGAACAGCCGATAAGCCAGCCGTATAATTGACCCCTTCTCCAAAAGATAGGGTCTTAAAAGGAATAAGTCCTTGGTCGTGATAAGCAGCCAAGACTGCATCATATTTTAAGAATTCTTGGCTTCCGAAAAAGGCATCCGCAGAAAATGGCCCAAACAATAAGGTGTTCTCAATCTGTTCGGCTGATAATATAGGGCTCAGAATCTGGTCATCTTCGAAGCCAATAACACCGTGGTCACCCGCATGAGGGTTGATGCCCAAAACTGCAATCTTGGGTTTGCGAATGCCAAAATCTTGTTGAAGGGATTGAGACATTAGTTTGAGTTTATCGACAATATGTTCTGTGGTCAACATTTTTGTAACTTCACTAATGGGTACGTGATCTGTAAGCAGCCCTACGCGAAGTTGGTTGTGAATCATAAACATCAGTGCATTGCCTCCGAGTTCTTGAGCCAGAAAATCGGTATGTCCTGGAAAAGCAAAATGATCACTTTGTATAGAGGCTTTGTTTATGGGAGCAGTCACCAAGGCTTGGATGGTTCCGTTTTTAAGAGATTGAGTCGCTGCTGTTAGCGATTCTAAAGCATATACGCCTGCTGATTTGGTTTCTTTGCCATACTCAACTTGAGGGCAATTTTTCCAACAACTAACTACATTCAATGCCCTGCGCTGGGGGCGATCTTTAAGGGGCTTGATGGGCACCTTTAAACCAAAGTGCTTGTTTTGAGATTCCAAAAAATCTGCTCGTGCGTATACTATAGGGGTGCAAAAGTCAAACATTCGAGAGTCAGAAAAGGTTTTAAGCACGACTTCAGGGCCAATGCCGTTGGGGTCCCCTATCGAAATCCCAAAAACCAAACTGCTCATCTTTTATGCGTATTTTTGGCAAAGTTAACCAAATTCGGTTCTATGTTTACGGGTATTATTGAGTGTTTGGGAAAAATTGTAGCTATCAATCGCGATCAAGAAAACATACATATTCGTGTGGAAAGTGTTCTTGCCGATCACCTCAAAATCGATCAAAGCTTGGCACACGATGGGGTATGCCTAACGGTGGTAGCTATTGAAGGAAGTGTTCATACCGTAACAGCCATTCAAGAAACCTTAGACAAGACTGCCTTGCGTGACTGGAAAGTAGGCAAAGTTGTCAATTTGGAGCGCGCCATGAAACTAGGCGATCGCCTCGACGGACATCTTGTTCAGGGACATGTCGATCAGGTGGGTAAATGCCTGTCTGTTAAAGATGAAAGCGGAAGTTGGAGATACACCTTTGGATTCAATCCTGATCTGGGAAACATCGTTATCGAAAAGGGTTCCATTACAATCAACGGAACCAGTCTCACAGTCATCGATGCTCAAAAAGACCATTTTAGCGTAGCCATTATTCCCTACACACACGAACACACCAATTTTCACCAAATTGAAATAGGAAACTCCGTGAATTTAGAGTTTGATATGATTGGTAAATACATCGCTCGCCTTCATGAGCGCTCATAAATTGGGTTAATTTTTTTTGTCTGCTTGCCCTTATTTGCCTCATTTTTCTGTAGATTTGATAGAAATCTCCAAATCTTTTTGTCATGAAACATTTTTTATTCACTAGCCTATTCACGTTTTTCGTTTTTATTTCTACTACTGGTCAAGATCTTATTATGACGGGCATTATCGATGGACCCCTTTCTGGCGGAACCCCCAAAGCCATTGAGTTCGTTGCACTCCAAGACATTCCAGATCTCTCGCGCTATGGGATCGGATCTGCAAGCAATGGTGGAGGCAGTAATGGGGAAGAATTTACATTTCCTGCTTCTGAGACTATTACAAAAGGTACATTTATTTATGTTTCGAGAGAGGAAACAGAGTTTAACACATGGTTTGGTTTTGAACCAGATCATGTACATAGCGTGGCCATTTTTAATGGTGATGATGCGATTGAAATTTTTTTTGATGGTACGGTTTACGATGTTTACGGAAATGTAGATGTTGACGGAACCAACCAAGCTTGGGAATACGAAGATGGTTGGGCATACAGACAAAACAATGCTGGATTTTCAACCAGTTTTGACCCAAATGGCTGGACCTACAGTGGTGTTGGTGCACTCACTGGCGAAGCAACAAACAGCCAGGCAGATACTCCATTTCCAACTGCTACTTATGATGTTTCCGTACTGTCTGTCGATGAAATACATAATGTAATCACTCTAACCCCCAACCCGGTTTCAGCAGGCAATGTATATCTCAAAGGGCTCCCTAAGCCTGTAAAGGTTTCTCTTTACAACCTTTCTGGTCAATTGATTCAAGAACAAATCACCAGCGAATTGTTGGATGTCCGTGGACTATCAATTGGTCTGTATCTTGTACGAATTCATCACCCCCAGTGGATTCTCACGCGCAAACTGGTCATTGAATAGGCTTATTGCATCTGATAGATCCAGTCTGCAGGGTTTTGGGGTGTCGTCGTTCGGAAGATGCTAAATTGTAAAGTGGTTCTATTGGTTTCTGAGTTGGTAAACACCGTCCCAATGTTTTGTTTGGCCAATACTTTCTCCCCTTTTTGAACCTCGACTGTTGCTAAGTTTTTATAAGCTGTCACGTAACTCCCGTGCTGGATCAGTACAATCGGGTTGCTTCCCTGAAATTGAACAATATTCAAAACCCTTCCATCAAAGACCGAACGAACCTTGGCGCCCGGGCTGGTGGCAATGGTCACACCGCTGCTTTTAATGGTTGTTGTACGCACCACAGGGTGTCGCTGGGTGCCAAATTTTTGAATGACCACACCCTTACGGACGGGCCAGGGCAAACGACCTTTGTTTGAAGAAAACCCAGCCGATAATGCCTTTGCTTCAGGCGTAAGAGCAAATTCAGCTGAAGCGGTCCCTGCTTTTTTGTTAGAAGCCGCAATGGCCTCTCGAATCAAGCGATCAATTTCTTTGTTGATACGCGCTGTTTGTTCTTGTTTCTTTTTAATTTGAGAAGTATAACGAGAAGATTTGCTGCGTAAGCTGCGTATCAATTCTCTTTGGGAGCTGCGTTCGGATTCGAGTTGTCGTTGGGCTAAACGGTTTTCTGCAAGTAGAGATTCTTTGGTAGATTTCTGTTGATTTAAGGTAATGTTAAGCTCTTGGAGGGTTTGGGTTTTTTCGGCAATTTTAATCCCTTGTTTTTGGCGGTAGGCAGCATATTGCTTCATATATCGGATACGCTTCACTGCTTGCCAAAAGCTTTCAGATGAAAGTAAAAACATGAGTCGATTTTGCTGAGAAGCGTTTTTTCTGGATTTGACAATCATCTCGGCATAGTCTGCTTTGAGCACAGCTAGTTCCGAACGTAAGTTTTCTATATTCCTTTGGTTGACTTGTATCTGTTGATTTAAGGAATTAACCTGTCTGTTGGTCAACCGTATAAGTTGATCCAAGCGTTCAATTTTAAGCTCCAAGTTCTCAACGGTTTCTAAGGCATTAGAAGTGGTGTTTTTGGTCTGTTTTATCAAACCATTGATTTGTACAATCTCTTGCTGAAGTTGTTTGCGCTGAGCCTCTAAGCGAGCCTTAGTGCTTTGAGCATGACCTATACCCAAAAAACAAAACACCATCAAAACACAAATAATTCTCATGGCTTTATTGGGGTAAAATTTTTGGGTATTTGAAATGGAAAACGCAGAGGGGGGTCGACAACGGCATTTCGAAAATCAAACTCCAAAGAGGATTGGTTAAGACGTGATTGAGATTGAAAATTCACTTTCATAGGGAGCCAGTGGTTGCTCTTTTTTTGATAGTCAGAATAATTTACCTCCAATTGTTGTTTGCCAATATACACATGTTGGTATTGAAGTAAAAAATCTTGATTGTATCTACAAACAAACTCTAATTTCCCCTGCCTTACTTTGAGTTGATATCCCAATTTGTTTTTAGTAAGGCGTGCGTTTGGTAAGAGTTCAGGTAAAAACGGACGTCCCAACAAACTGTTTTCTAGTGCTTGGTACCCTAGATTAACTCCTAATATTTTTTGAATGGCTGAAAAATCTCCTTGGTAATACGATTTGCCTAAAACCTCATAAAAAGCCACGCCTGAAGTATCAATCTTGGCCCTGCCAATGGGGACAATCATAGAGGCGTTGATCCAAATTTGTTTTTGGGATTCGATTCGAATATTTGTGCTGATGCGTTGGCTCGAATTCTCAAAATTCGCCATTACGGCCCCTCTTAAATTTAAGGTCTTCCATGACGACTGTGCGGATTGAGCGTTAGCAAGAAGCTCAGGTGTGCTGTTTGCAATGGTTTTATCAAAATCTGTTTTGAAGGACTTGCAGGCTCCTAACAATAATATTGCGATAAACCACAGACGTTTCATCTCTATGAGTTTAGTTTTGAAAAATCTCCTAAGCTTAGTGTGGTAAAATGACCGTCGTACTGCACATGGTTTCCGATCATGGAGTTTTTGATTTGCGCATTGGTCAACAAGGTATTTGATTGTACAATGCTGTTTTCAATCGTGCTGTTTTCAACATGAGTGTCAGCGCCCAAAGAAACATATGGACCCACGGTACTATTGGTCAGCTTGACTCCTTTTCCAATAAAACACGGTGGAATGATGGTGCTGTTCTGATTGGTGTGAGTTGCAACCAAAACCGCTCCCTCGTCGTGTAAAAACTGTAACATTTTTTGGTTGGTTTGGATGGTGATCTCAGGGTTTCCACAATCCATCCATTCGGTGACTTTGCTAGGCACAAAACGCTTTCCGTTTTGAATCATCCGCAAGATCCCATCATTGATTTGGTACTCGCCCCCTCGTGTAAGGTTTTCGTTAATAACGCTCTGTAATTCGGATTTTAGTTGCCCTATTTCTTTGAAATAATATACGCCAATGGCAGCCATGTCAGAAACAAATTGTTGGGGCTTTTCCACCATTCCTTTTACATCGCCGTTATCGCTGAGTTGCACAACTCCATATGCTTGTGGGTTGTCAACTTGCTTGACCCAAATCGCGGCATCAACCTCAGGGTCTAAATGGAAGTCTGCGCGGATGAGGGTGTCGGCATAAGCAACCACTGCCGGGCCAGATAGTATAGACTCGGCGCACATAATAGCATGACCTGTGCCTAGAGGGGTGTTTTGTCTAAATATATGAGGAGCCGCATCCAAGTCTTTGGCTAATTTGGTCAAGTGATCTACTACGTCATCTCCAAAAAAAGCAGGATCACCCAACACAAAACCAATGTCTGTGATGGGCTGTTTGACAATCGCTGCAATATCGCGGACAAGGCGCTCAACAATCGGCATCCCTGCAACAGGGATTAAAGGTTTTGGAGTGGTTAAAGTGTGTGGTCGCAGTCTTGAACCGCGCCCAGCCATCGGTACGATAATCTTCATATGTTCATTTTAGTCCTGTACTTCCAAATCCTCCTGAGCCTCGTTCAGAAACACTTAGAGATTCTGTAAGCTCCCAAGAGATTTGTTCGTGCTTTGCAATCACCAATTGGGCAATACGTGTGCCATGATCAATTGTAAACTTTTCTTGAGAAAGGTTAATCAATATAACGCCTATTTCACCTCTGTAGTCTGCATCAATAGTGCCTGGAGCATTTAACACTGTAATCCCTTTTTTAAGAGCCAATCCACTGCGAGGTCGAACCTGTGCTTCGACTCCAAGGGGCAACTCTATGAACAACCCTGTTTTGATCAGTGTTCTTTCCATGGGGGCTAAGGTCACGGGCGCGTCAAGGTTGGCTCGCAAATCCATTCCTGCAGAAGCACTGGTTTCATAATGAGGTAGTGGATGGTCTGATTGGTTGATGATGCGGATGTTCATAAGCGAAACAATTGTTTGAGTTCTCGTTGCTCCATAAAGAAGCCTACTGACAAAAATACAAAAACGAACAGCGCTCCAACACCCAATTGTCCGGAGAACTTTGTCCAATGAACAGCACAGAGGCCAGCACTTAAAACAAGGTATCCTAAAATACGTTTGGTAGGATAAGGTATAGGGTAATGTTTCTTACCTAATACATAAGACGCCAACGCCATACATCCATAAGCCAAAAGTGTTGCCCAAGCAGCTCCCATAAAGCCTATCAACGGAATGAGCCAAATATTCAATAATATGGTTGCGGTTGCGGCAGACAAAGAAATATACATACCATAGGATGTGCGATCCGTTAGTTTGTACCAGACCGATAGGTTGTGGTAAATCCCCAAAAACAAATTAGCTAATAATATGATGGGAACAATGTCTATAGCCACCCAATATTCAGGTCGACGAATAAGGGCCTCTTTAAGAGGTTCTATGCCGACCCCTACTGTAAGCAATAAAAACCCTCCAAACAACACAAAATATTTCATGATCAGCGCATAAACTTTTGGCGCATCTCGATGTTGTGCATAATTAAAAAAGAATGGCTCTGCTCCTAATCTAAACGCCTGGACAAAAAGAGTCATAAAAACCGCCAACTTATAACACCCACTGTAAGCACCCATGGTGGCGTCATCAATATAATAACGGATAAGCAATTTGTCTAAATTTTCATTGATCACAAAAGCAATCCCTGCAAGCATGATGGGAGTGCCATAACCTAACATTTTTCGCAACAACGCTGCATGCCAGTTCCATTGAATCTGAATATAAAATGGAAGTAAAAACAACAAGACAAAGGCGCTGGCTAGCAAATTGGAGATGAACACATATTGTACTGGATCTGTCCCCCACGGGAGAGAAATGCCTTGTAGGGGAAACCACCACAAAAACAATACGTTTAATGTTGCGTAGATGCATACATTAGACAGTTTTAAAAAGGTAAACTTTGGAACCTTCCCCGTGGCGCGTAGATAAGCAAAAGGCAACACCACTAAAGTATCACAAAGCAAAACCCCTAATAACAAAGAAAAATGGCGGGGTGCCATTCCTAATGCTTCTGCAATTGGGTTTGTCTGTAAAAAAAGTATGCTGAAAACAAGTAGGGTTGTGAATGCTAAGGTAATTGTCGCTGTGCTGACAACTTGTTTGGGATTTTTCGATTGACTAAAAAATCTAAAAAAACTGGTCTCCATTCCATAGGTGAGCAGGATGTTAAAAAAAGCTGCATATACATAAAAGGCGGTATTCTCTGCATAACCTTCAACAGGAAGTGTCTGTGTGTGAAGAGGTACTAACAAAAAATTAAGCACGCGTGGAACCACGGTTGCCAACCCATATACAAAAGTTTCCTTGATGAATTGTCTTGGGTCAAACAAGAGTATTGATTTGCTTTCTAAGGTACAACGATTCGGGTGTAATCACAAGATTACATATAATTTATAGAAGGTTCGCGTTGAACTTTATGTACAATGGTGTAGTAGGTCTTCTTTTTTTTGATGTACACAATCGCGGCTTGGTCTTTTTTTAATCTAAAAAGAGGGGGGTAATTCCCGTACTCTTTTTTTGAATCACTGTGGAGTATGAGTTCTCGGGGGGCTTGCGGAGGTGTGGAGATGTATGCTCGATATATGCTTGCCTTGAGGTCGGATTTTCGGTAATCAATCTTAGATTTTTGGTCTTGATAATATACATAAAGCAGCGCGTCGCTTGGCTTATTGAGTTGTATTTCGATATTGATTCCAGAGCCTCCTCCACGCACCCCAGACACCCAAGGAGTGGCCGTAACAGACAAGACTTCGAATGGAGGGTTGCTGTCTAATATGGGCTTCATTCCTTGATTTTGGGACAAGCCACAACCCGAACAAACGATCGATAAATAAAACAAGAAAACAGAAAGTTTCATTACTGCCAATTTAGCAAAGTAAATCAACTTTGATGCCAAAGACTAGCCGTTCAATGCCTCCGCTCCTCCGACGATCTCTAGGATTTCATTGGTAATAGCAGCTTGGCGGGCCTTATTGTAAGTCAGTTTAAGCTGATTTCTAAGCTCGGTTGCGTTGTCGGTGGCTTTGTGCATTGCAGTCATACGAGCCCCATGCTCACTTGCAAAAGAGTCTCTTATGGCTTTAAATAACTGAGTTTTAAGCGCTTTAGGAATAAGGGTGTTTACGATTTCAGATTGTTGAGGTTCGTAAATATAATCCGTGGTCGTTGTCTCTTCGGCTTGAAGAGGAACAATTGGTAAAAACTGTTCGGAAGTTACGAGTTGAGTAGCTGCATTCTTAAAGCGATTGTAGACCAAATCAATGCGATCGTAATCCCCCGAAACAAACAGTTCCATAAGATGCTCGGCAACAGACGAAACTTCTTCAAACGTGAGCTGATCAAAAACATCGCTTCGGTTGGCAACCACATTAAGTTCTTTACTCAACATGTCATTCCCTTTTTTACCTATAGCATATACTCCTATCGTTTTTCCGTCGTACTTCCCTTTAGACTGAGCTTGTACTTCTTTAATAATGTTGGAATTAAATCCTCCACAAAGCCCTCTGTTTGAGCTAATGGCCACCAATAGAACTTTCTTTACTGGACGCTCTGTAGCATAGGCGCTGCCAGAAGCGTCTTCAATAGAAGCACTAAGGTTTTGTAGCAACTGTGTTAAGGTGTCGGCATAGGGTCGCATGGCCGTAATAGCATCTTGAGCCTTCTTGAGCTTGGCAGCAGAAACCATTTTCATGGCACTGGTGATTTGCATGGTAGATGACACCGATGCAATGCGATTCCGAATCTCTTTTAGGTTAGCCATTTCGTGTTAGCGTATGCTTTTATTGATAGTTTGCAGCAACATCTTGAGCAACCTTTGTTAAGGTATCAACAACCTCATCTGTCAGTTTTCCTGATTTGATTGTGTCCAGAACTTTTCGGTGCTTATTATTAAGTAAATCTAGATAGCTTCGCTCAAAATCTTTTACTTTATCTACGGGAACTTGACGTAGTAGGTTTTTAGACCCTGCAAAAATAATGGCTACCTGATCTTCAACCGTAAAAGGATCGTTTTGAGCTTGTTTAAGGATTTCTACATTACGACGTCCTTTTTCAATCACATTAAGTGTTGCGGCATCTAAGTCAGAACCAAACTTTGCAAAAGCTTCCAATTCGCGGAACTGAGCTTGATCTAACTTTAGGGTTCCTGCTACTTTTTTCATCGCTTTGATCTGTGCAGATCCTCCTACACGTGAAACAGAGATCCCTACGTTAATCGCCGGACGAACCCCAGAGTTGAACAAGTCTGACTCTAAGAAAATCTGACCATCAGTAATCGAAATCACGTTGGTTGGGATGTAGGCAGATACGTCACCTGCTTGGGTTTCAATGATTGGCAAGGCAGTAAGAGAACCCCCTCCTTTAACAACAGGCTTAAGCGATTCTGGAAGGTCGTTCATGTTTTTGGCAATGTCATCATCCGCGATCACCTTTGCAGCGCGCTCAAGTAAGCGTGAGTGCAAGTAAAAAACGTCTCCCGGATAAGCCTCACGTCCTGGTGGACGACGCAACAACAAGGAAACTTCGCGATAAGCAACCGCTTGCTTAGATAAATCATCATAGATAATCAACGCTGGGCGGCCTGTGTCTCGGAAATATTCTCCAATGGCAGCTCCTGCAAAGGGTGCATAAACCTGCATAGGTGCTGGGTCAGAAGCGTTGGCAGCAACTATAGTCGTGTAAGCTAATGCGCCTTTGTCTTCAAGCACTTTGGCAATGGCTGCAACAGTAGAAGCCTTTTGACCGACGGCAACGTAGATACAATACACGGGCTCACCTGCATCATAAAATTCTTTTTGGTTAAGGATGGTATCGATACAAACAGTTGTTTTCCCTGTTTGACGATCGCCAATGACCAACTCACGTTGACCCCTTCCGATTGGAATCATGGCGTCTATAGATTTGATTCCTGTTTGAAGTGGTTCGTTAACGGGCTGACGATAGATAACACCTGGTGCTTTGCGCTCCAAAGGCATTTCATACAAATCGCCTCCTAAAGGACCTTTTCCATCGATAGGATTTCCAAGAGCATCAACCACTCGGCCAACAACTCCTTCACCAACATTGATGGAAGCAATGCGCTGAGTACGCTTAACTGTATCGCCTTCTTTGATCCCCTTGGAGGGGCCTAATAGTACCACCCCAACGTTGTCTTCCTCTAGGTTAAGGACGATTCCTTCTAATCCTGAATCGAAAGAAACGAGTTCGCCATATTGGGCGTTGGAAAGTCCATATACACGGGCAATACCGTCTCCGACCTGAAGCACACTTCCCACCTCATCGAGTGAAACACCGGCTTCAAAACCTGTCAGTTGTTGCTTTAAAATTGCGGATACTTCCGCTGCTTTTACCTCTGCCATATCTCTATGCTATTGCTTTTCTATTGCTTAATTTTTGTTTGAGTGATTGTAGCTGGCTTGACACACTGGCATCATACTGCAAGTCATCAAGGCGCAAAACAAATCCGCCCAAAATATCTTTATCTACTACATTGACCAACTCAACTTTCTTATCGGTCAATTTTTTAATCGTAGCCAATACCTCTTTAGTCATTTCAGGGCTTAGAGGAATGGCCGTGGTCACATGTACGTCTTGCTTGCCCAAATGAGCATTGTAAAGCTGCTTAAACTTTAAAGCAATCCCGTCCAAGTGAGCGGAACGATTGTTTTCTGCTACCAGTGTTAAAAAAGTTTTTACGAGTGCAGAAGATTGTCCAAACACCGCTAACAAGGTGCTTGCTTTCAAGGACACACTAATTACCGGACTGCGCAATACAGCTGCCAAATCCTCACTATTTTCTAGGGTGGAATAGATGACATCCATGTCTGCAGCTACCTGATCGACTGCTTTTTTTTCTTTGGCAGTAGCAAGAAGCGCTTTGGCATATCGAATGGCAACTCGTGTTCCTTTCATAATTATTTAATACTAACGTCTTTCAGAAGCTTTTGAACCAGCTGAGCTTGTTTTTTGTCTTCAGACAAAATTTCTTTGGTCACTTTTTCAGCAATCTCAATAGATAGCTCCGCCACCTGATTTTTGAGTTCAGCGACAGCCGCGCGTTTCTCACTCTCAATGGCTGATTGAGCTTGTTTCATGATTTGAGCTGCCTGAGATTTTGCTTCGCCTTTGGCGTCATCAATTATTTTTTGCTTGAGCTCACGAGCTTCTTTTAGAAGACCTTCTCTTTCTGCGCGGGCTTCTTTTAGAATGCGTTCGTTGTCGGCTTGCAAATTTTCCATTTCAGCTCGTGCAGCCTCTGCTGATTGAAGTGCGCTTTTAATGCCTTCTTCACGATCATTAATGGATGTGAGGATGGGCTTCCACGCAAATTTGCGCAACAATAATATCAGGCCAACCAATATGACGGTCTGCCAAATAAAAAGCCCAAAAGAAAATTCACCTAATAGCTTGTCCATAGTACTTGTTTTAAAAACTTACAGGCAGCACAGTATTGTGCTGCCCTAAGCGTGTAATTCGTTATACTGCGAACAAAGCGGCAAATCCGATTCCCTCGATAAGGGCAGCTGCAATCAACATCGCTGTCTGAACCTTTCCATAAGCTTCGGGTTGACGTGCAATCGCTTCCATGGCCGAACTACCAATTTTTCCGATTCCCATTCCTACTCCGATGACGATTAGGCCTGCGCCTACAATTACTGGAATTTCCATAATAAATCTAATTTAATTTTTAGTTGTTATAATTTTTTTAATGTGCTTCGTCGTGATGTTCTTCTACTGCAAACCCAAAATATAGGGCAGACAGCATGGTAAATATATATGCTTGCAACAAAGCAACTAATAATTCTAATATTGAGATGGCAAATGCCAATACAAATGACAAACTGCTTCCGAGCCAATTGTTGAAAATAAACATCAATCCAATCAAGCTCATCAATACGATGTGTCCTGCCTGAATGTTAGCATACAAACGAATGAGCAACGAAAACGGCTTGATGATGACACCCAACAGCTCTATTGGAGCCAGTACAATTTTCATCAAAAAAGGAACGCCAGGCATCCAAAAGATGTGTAACCAATAGTTTTTATTGGCTGTCAGGTTTGTTATCAAAAAGGTGAGCAAGGCCATGCCAAAGGTAACGGCTATGTTTCCGGTTACATTGATGCCCAGTGGACTGAGCCCTAAAACGTTTAAGAACCAAATAAAGAAAAAAATTGTGAGCAAGAAGCTCATGTACTTTTTATAGTGCTTTTCTCCAATATTAGGAATGGCAATGTCATCACGTATGTACAAAATGATGGGCTCAAAAAAGCGCCCAACACCAGAAGCAATGCTTCCGTTTCGAGCATAAGAACGTGCGAGCCCTCTAAACAATAAAAACATTAACAAGGCCGTGGCCAACATGGTGACAACACTTTTGGTTATCGATAGGTCCAAAGGTTTTTCGTTGGTAGGATGGTGTTGATCATCATACGATATTGTCCCCTCTGCATCTGTTTTGTAAATCTTGCTGTGATACAGCTTATAATATGATCCGTTAGACTCAACAACTGCTTTACCGTGTTTGAGCTTGCCAGAAGAAAACATCACCAGGCCATTGTCCCAAAGAATAACTGGTAAAGAAAATTCGATGTATTTCTTTTTACCTTCTTCCGTTGTGTAAGAACCTAATGAAAAGCTGTGTGTGTCTTCAAGGTGGTGGCGGATGTATGCTTTGATTTCGGATTTGAGGTCGCCGCCCTTTTCTTTTTCGGGCTTTTCAGATGCGTATCCGAGTGCCCCGATTAGGATGAAAAAAATCGCTGGAATAAGTAGTTTTTTCTTCATGCGAAATGATGGCTGCAAATGTAAGGCATTCGGGGAAAATATTAAAACCCTTTTTCAAATATAAATATCACCCGATTGAGCCTTTATTAAGGACGCGTACTGAAGCAACTACTGTGATGCTTAATGTTACGATGTAGGGAACAAAAAAAATAGAAAATTCAACCCTTGAAAGTTCATCATCAACAGTGAAGTTGGGGTAAAAAAACAAAAAGAAGACGAGAAACTTAAGCATACTACCTCCTAAAAAAACATAGCCAGCCATCATAGAATGAGAACGGTGCACCAACACAACTGCCGTAAATATGGCTAATGCCAAGAAATAGTTTACCAAATAAGCAGGTGTCATCAAGCTTGTTGAATCAACAAGGTTTGTTGAAAATAAAGCTTTGTGTACAAACCAGACCACTAGGAGTATTGCCAATAATAAGGTTGCCAAACGGAAGGTTCGTAAAATCATAGGTTCATTCTATTAATCTGTTTTATCAGTACATAAATGGAAAGAAAAAGTCCAATCAATACACAAAGTAAGGTGTAAGTGTTGTCTCCTTCGGTGTATATCCCATCTAGCCATTTGCCTAATCGAGCAGCAATATATAGCGTTAGGCCTAGCTGAAAGCCATAACCTGTAAACATTGCCCAACGGACTAGGGGTTTAGGCGGTTTTTTCTTTGGTTTTTTCATGAGAAGGCTGAAGTGTTTTAACGGCCTTTTTCATCAAACACTGTGCGTTGAGCAACGCACCTACTTCAACAGAAAGTTTTCCTGTGGTAACCTCTCCCTCAACCAACCCTTCGGATTTGATCGATAATAGATTTGACACCTCTATATGTCCATTAAAACGACCCATGATGTCGGAATTGGTGCATGAGATTTTACCCTTGACTACGCCCTCTTTACCGATGACCACACGACCA
>Ga0208880_1000055_pt1 | contig 22177 bp, 18 predicted proteins | sample Knorr_S23_td_Sur_FD_185606 | JGI IMG/M metagenome (GOLD analysis project Ga0208880, IMG submission 185606) | Marine microbial communities from Southern Atlantic Ocean transect - Knorr_S23_td_SurfaceB_ad_5m_LV_B (SPAdes) (version 2) | ecosystem: Environmental > Aquatic > Marine > Oceanic | place...
ATCCATCTTTTAACCACAGTGCGCTTGAAGCTTGTTCTCAAGATAGAATTGAGAAACTTTCTAATTCAATAGACTCTCTTAATCCATTTGAAGAAAAAAGAGATTATTTTGCAACTTCAGTTTTATCAGAAAGTGTAAATTTACAATTTGATACAGAAGGAAGAGTTTTGATTTCTGAAAAGTTATTAGATCATGCAAAAATAAAAAATAATATTTTATTTGTTGGTTTAGGAAAAACTTTTCAGATTTGGGAACCAAAGATTTTTGAAAAGTTTAAAGTTATAGCTAGAAAAAAAGCTTTTCAAAATAGATCAAATTTAAAATGGGACAATAATTAACTAATAGGGGGATAAAATATGACAATGAGAATCGGAGCAGGGGAATTAAAAGAACTTAAGCCAAGAATTTTGGTTATGGGTGTCGGTGGCGCAGGAGGTAATGCTGTTAACGCTATGATAGAATCTGGTTTACAAGGCGTGGAATTTGTAGCTGTAAACACTGATGCTCAAGATTTAAAATCAAGTAGGGCTGATGCAAGAATTCAGATTGGAGCTAATCTTACTAAGGGATTAGGGGCTGGAGCAAAGCATGATATTGGTCAAGCTGCCGCTGATGAGTCTATCCAAGAAATAATTCATTATATGGAAGGTGCTAATATGGTTTTTATTACTGCTGGTATGGGAGGTGGTACAGGAACAGGTGCATCTAGTGTAATTGCTAAAGCAGCTAGAGAATTAAATATTTTAACTGTTGGTGTAGTTACGCTTCCTTTTTCTTATGAAGGCCCAAAGAGAATGAGAAGAGCTATCGAAGGAATGAATGCATTAAAAAAACATTTAGACACTTCTATAATAGTTCCAAATCAAAATCTTTTTAAAGTTGCAAGTGAAACCACAACTTTTGAAGAATCATTTAGTTTATCTAATGATGTTTTAAAATTTGGAGTTCAAAGTATTACAGATTTAATGGTGAAACCTGGAATAATAAATTTAGATTTTGCTGACGTTGAAACTGTGATGAGTTCTATGGGTAAAGCTATGATGGGAACTGGTGAAGCCGAAGGTGATAATAGAGCTTTAACAGCTACAGAAATGGCTTTGAATAATCCATTGATAGATGATTATTCACTTAAAGGCGCAAAAGGTCTTTTAGTCAACATAACTGGCGGAAAAGACATAACGCTTTTTGAAGTTGATCAAGCTGTAAATAAAATAAGAGCAGAAGTAGATCCTGAAGCTGAACTTATTTTTGGTGCAATTAAAGACGAAAGTATGAATGGAAAAATGAGAGTTTCTATTGTTGCTACCGCTTTAGATGGTCAAGTCGCAAGTAGAGACGGAGTCGTGAATATGGTTAATCGTATTCAAAATAGAAATAGTGGTTACTCTGATAATTTATTTGCAAAGGGAACAATTTTTTCTAGCAACTCATTTAAACCTTCTTACAGTGGTGCAACAGCACTTAAATTAGACGAAGAATATGAGGCTAATGATGCCACTGAGTCTTCATTAGGAATTAATAGAGAGATAGAAATTGCGCCTCAATCAAGCACTAACTTATCAGAAGATGTTTCAAATGAAAGTTATAATGAAGAGATACCATTTGAAGTTAATTCAATCGAGGGCGTTACTTCTGAATATGGAGAAAGCGCTATAAACTTAGAAGAAGAATATACACCAAAATTATTTTCTGACGAGGGTTCAAATGAAGATTTAGAATCTGTTACTGAAAATAAAGACCTGGAAAATAATAATGAAAATAAGCTTTTTGAAAACGATAGTTCCCAGGACGACGATTTTGAAATTCCTGCGTTTTTAAGAAGGCAAAAATTTTAATGAACTTTAAATATTCAAATGAATATTTCAATCTCATCACTGGAAAAGAAACATTTTCCAGTGATGCTAGATGAAGTTATTAAAATTTGCGACCCAGTTAAAAATCATAAGACATTTTTAGATTGTACTTTTGGAGGCGGCGGTTATTCAAAAGCTTTATTAAAATTTCCAAAATCTAGAGTTATTGCTTTAGACAGAGATGTGTCTGCTAAGGATCGAGCAAAAGAGCTAGAAAGAAATAACCCTAATAGATTTAAATTTTACAATGAAAAATTTAGTAATTTTGAAAAAGTATTATCAGGCAATGATAAAATTGATGTTGTTATTTTTGATTTAGGCTTATCGATGTTTCAGCTTCAAGATGACAAAAGAGGTTTTTCTTTTAAATCAAAAAGCAAAATAGATATGCAGATGGGGCTTTCAGAATTATCTGCTGAAAAAGTTATAAATGAATTAGATGAAAAAAAATTAAAATCTATTTTAAAACTTTTAGGCGAAGAAGCCGAAGCAGGTATTATTGCTAAAAATATTATAAAAGCTAGAAACTTAAATCAAATAACAACAGTGCCTGAGTTAGTAAAAATTATCGAAAAAAGCAAAAAGAAAAATTATAACAAGAAAATTAATGTTTGCACCAAAACGTTTCAAGCTCTTAGAATTTTTGTAAACAAAGAAATTTCTGAGCTTATTAATGCTCTAATAAAAGCAGCGAAATTTTTGAAAAAAGATGGAAAAATTATTGTAATAAGTTTTCATTCCTTAGAAGACAAAATTATAAAATTTTTTTTTAAGCATTATGCATCTAACAAGTCAAATCCCTCAAGATATTTACCAAATGCAAATAATTCAAAAAGTCATTCGTTGTTTGATACTTACCATAACGATTTTTTGACACCTACAAATGAGGAAATTAAAATTAATCCCTCTTCAAGATCAGCAAAACTTAGATATGCAACTAGATCTGCTGAGCCATTTTTCTATCCTGAGAGCATTGAAAAAAAATTTGAAAAATATTTAAAAATTGAGGAATTCTATGCCTAAAAAAATAATTTTTTTTATAGCTATTTATTCTGTATTTTTTTTAAGTATCCCATTAATTAAAAATGAAACACGCTTAATAGAAAAGAATGTCTCTCTTTTAGAGAATAAAATTTCTATTCTTGAAAAAAATCTAATAGAGGCTCACTTAGAATTTAATTATCTAACTTCAGCAGAAAATTTATCGAAAACAATTAATAATAATATAGATAGTCAATATAAACATTTAGAGTCATCACAGATTTATTTGTCACTTAAAGATTTTGTAAACGAGCAAGAAAAAATAACAAAAATCAATAATAATGAAATTCAAAAAGAACAATAAAAAAAGCGTTCATAAAAATCAAAAATCTTTTTATTTTGAAGATTTCATGGAGACTAATGTTAATTTTAAAAAATTAGAAAAAGTTAATTTAGTTGAAGACCGAATTTATATACTTTTTTTTATTTTTTTTTCTTTAATACTAATATTTGCAATTTCAATTTTTTCAACTTCAGTTGAAACTCCTAGATCTAAGTTATTTAAAAATGAAAATAAAAGCTATCTTACTTTAAGAAAAGATATAGTTGATAGAAATGGAGAGTTACTTGCCCGTAACATCACATCATATCATGCTGCCGTAAAACCTGATCTTATTAATAATAAAGACAGTTTTATTGTTAAAGTAAAATTAAATTTCCCTGAAATAGATATAGAGACATTAAAGAAAAATTTAAAAATAAAAAAATATTTTTATTTAAAAAAAAGATTAACTGAAAAAGAGAGAGATATTTTTTGGTCTTTTGGAGAAAAAGGAATAGTTATTGAGCCTTTTCAAAGCAGAATATATCCGCATGGAAAATTATTTAGCCATGTGCTTGGCCAAGTAGATGATGACAACATGGGTATTTCAGGAATTGAAAATTATTTTGATAGAGAATTAAGAAAAAAAAACAATACTGATAATAATAATTATTTGGCATTAACTCTTGATGCTAATTTGCAGTATTTAATCAAAGAAGAACTTACAAAAGGCATGCAGGATTTTAGAGCAAAAGCGGCTGGTGCACTTTTGATGGATGTTGTTTCAGGTGAAGTTTTATCCTTGGTGTCTTTACCTGATTATAATGTGAATATTAGAGATAACATCTCAGACTTGAGATTTATAAATCACATAACAAAAGGAGTTTATGAACTTGGTTCAGTTTTTAAGACATTTACCATAGCAGCAGCCTTAGAAAATAAAATTGTTAAACCCGAAACTATTATATCAAATATTCCTAACAAAATTCAGTGTTCTAAATATACAATTGGAGACATACATAAATTTCCAGAACAATTGTCTGTGGAAGACATTTTAATTAGATCTTCAAACATTGGTGCTCTTATGATTGCTCAAAAAGTAGGGGAAGATAAAATGAAAAGTTTTCTTAATAATCTCGGATTGCTAGAATCAATTAATTTTGAGTTAGCCGAAATAGGACAACCTTTGAGTTTCAACTGGGAAAAATGTAAATTAGAAACAATCTCTTATGGTCATGGAATTACAACAACACCACTTCAAGCCGCGAAAGCCTATGCATCTATTGTAAATGGTGGGTTTTTAATTAATCCAACTTTAATAAAAAATAACAATAGAAACCTTGAAAATCAGAAGCCTATAATTTCTGAAGACACTAGCAAGGAAATTAATAAAATTTTAAGAAAAGTGGTAACTGATAAAGAAGGTACTGCAAGCCTTGCAGATATTTATGGTTATGAAATAGCTGGTAAAACAGGAACCTCAAAATATTACTTAAATGAAAATAAAAATCTCAATACTTTTATTTCAGTTTTTCCTTCATCAGAACCTAAATATGTTTTTTTAGTTTTACTTGATGATCCAAAGGGTGCGCCACATATTCTTTATAATTATAGAGGTCAGAAAATTTTTACTTCAAGAAACGAAGCAGGATGGAATTCAGTCTATGTTGCTGGCAAAATAATAGAAAAAATTGGACCTATTTTAGCCATAAACAACTATCAGGCTCCACAAACTCATGTTGCTAAAAAAAATAATTAATAAAGTTCCCTTACATATATCAAACAAGAACATTAAAGGCTTAGCTCTAGATAGCAGATTAGTTAAAAAAGATTTTATTTTTTTTGCTTTAAAAGGACATAAGTACAATGGAGATAGATTTATTTCTAGCGCTCTTAAAAAGGGAGCTTCTTTAATTATTACTGAAAAAAAAATAAATAATAACATTACAAATGAAAAAATTTTATTTGTTAAAGATGTAAAAAAAACATTAACCGAAGCATGTGTAAATTTTTACAAAACTAAACCAAAAAATATTATTGCAGTAACTGGAACAAATGGAAAAAGCTCTGTAGCTGAATTTTATTTTCAGTTATTAAAACTTCAAAAAAAACCTGTAGCTACAATTGGCACCTTAGGTATTAAGACAAATAAAAAGTTAAAAAAAACAAATTTAACTAGTTTAGATATAATTACATTGCACAAAGAACTTTTTGATATTAAGAAAAGCGGTATAGATAATGTTATCCTTGAAGCCTCAAGTCATGGTTTATTACAGGGTAGATTATCAGGGATTAATTTTAAAACTTCAATCTTTACTAATCTCTCTCAAGATCATTTAGATTATCATAAAAATATGAATTCATATTTGAATGCAAAGCTTATTTTATTTTCGAAATTGATGAAAAAAAAGACAAATGTAATTATTAGAAATGATATTAAAGAGTTTAATAAAATAAGAAAAATTTCACTTAAAAGAAAATTAAATTTAGTCCCCGTAGGAAAAAAATCTGATTTTAGTTTTAAAATAATTAAAAATTTAGAAAAATCACAATTGGTTGAATTTAGCTTCCAAAAAAAGAAATTTACAATTGAAGTACCTTTAATTGGGTATTTTCAAATTAAAAATTTAATGATGTCAATTCTTGCTGCAAAGTATTCTGGCTTTAAATTAGAAAAAATCCTTAAAGTGTTGAAAGACATAAAACCAGTAGATGGAAGATTAGAGCTAATTAGGGTTTTACCTAATCAAACAAAAGTTTTTGTTGATTATGCACATACCCCTGATGCTCTTCAAAGTGCTTTAACAGCTTTAAAAAATCATTTTGAAATAAAACCTAGCCTTGTTTTTGGTTGTGGCGGAAATAGAGACAAAAACAAAAGATCAAAGATGGCAGCCATTAGTGAAAAAATTGCAAATAATATTTATGTAACGGATGATAATCCAAGAACAGAAAATCCAAGTTTAATTCGTAAAATGATTTTAAAGGGTTTTAGAAAAAAATATAGAGTTTATGAGGTGCCAGATCGAATGCACGCAATAAAACAATCGATTATTAAATCTAATTACAGAGATGTTATTTTAATAGCAGGAAAAGGACATGAAGATACACAACAATACGCTAATCGAATAATTAAAATTTCTGACAAAAAAATTATAAATCAAATAAAGCTAAAAAAAATTAAAAATTTTAATAAAGGTTTTAATTCTGAGTTAATTAAAAAAATAAGTTTTAATAAAAAATTAAAAAATTATTTTTTTGAGGGAGTCTCAATTAACTCTAAAGAAATAAAACCAGGAAATTTATTTATTGCGATTAAAGGAAAAAACCATGATGGTCATTTATTTATCCGTGAGTCAATAAATAAGGGCGCAAGTTTTTGTGTTAGTGAAAAGTCAATTAAAGAAGTTCATCAAAATAAAATTATAAAGTATGAGAATAGTCTTAAATTTTTAAATGAGTTAGCTGTTCAAAAGAGAGAAAAAACCAAAGCAAAAATTATAGCAATTACCGGTAGTTCTGGGAAGACAACATTAAAAAACTATATTGCTAATTCGTTGTCTTTATATGGCAAAACTTATTTTTCAAGTAAGTCCTACAATAATCATTACGGCGTTCCACTTAGTCTTTGTAACTTAGAAAGTTATCACAGATATGGAGTATTTGAAGTTGGCATGAGTCATTCGGGAGAAATAGGGGCTCTTTCAAAGTTAATTAAACCTGACATTGGCATTATAACAAATATAGGTGAAGCTCATATTGAAAATTTTAAGAACTTAAAAGAAATTGCAAAAGCAAAATCTGAAATAATTGAAAACATTAAAGATGACGGAATATTAATTTTAAATCGTGATGATAATTTTTTTAATTATATATCTAAAATAGCTAAGAAAAAAAATCTTAGAGTTTTATCTTTTAGTTTATTTAAAGACGCAAGTTCGAGAATATTAAAAATCACAAATAAGAAAAATTTTTCAAACATAACTATAAAAATATTCAACCAAAAATATTCTTTAAAAATTGAAAAATACAATGATTTAAAAGCATATAATATTTTAGCTAGTCTACTTGTAGCAAAAGTATTAAACTTAAATTTTTCTAAAATAAATTTTAATAGTAATATTTTTGACTCTGTTACAGGACGAGGAAAAGTTCATTTAATTAGTCGCTTCCAAAAGAAATTTAATTTAGTTGATGAGAGCTATAATGCAAATCCTTCTTCTACTAAAAAAGCTATTTCAAACTTTTCCAAGATTAATAACAAAAACTATAAGAAGTATTTTTTATTTGGAGACATGTTAGAGCTAGGAAAGAAATCTGGGATTTATCATAAGAAGTTATCCAAAGACATAAATCAGAGTAGCATTGATAAATTGTTTATATATGGAAAAAATACATTTAAAACTTACCAAGAAACTAATAAAGAGAAGAGAGGAAATATTCTTCAAAATTTAAGTGATTTTGATGAAGTCTTTTCAAAAATACTAAATAATAACGATTATTTGATGATTAAAGGTTCAAACGCGACAGGTTTAAATAAATTAACTAATAGTTTGATCAGAGGAGGTAGAAATGCTTTATAGTTTTTTTTCTTCTCTCGTAGACCAATATTCTTTTTTAAATGTATTTAAGTATATAACTGTTAGAATTGGATTTTCAGTTATCACGTCTTTTTTAATTGTTTTTTTAATTGGTGAACCTTTAATTAATTTATTTGCCAAGAAACAAATTTCAGGACCTATTAGGCGAGATGGCCCAATAGATCATATTATTAAAAAAACAGGTACTCCAACCATGGGGGGTCTAATTATATTGTTAGGTATAGTTTTGGGAACTGTTTTATGGTCAGATTTAAGCAATATTTACGTTTTAACAGTTGTTTTTGTTTCTATTGGTTTAGGAATACTAGGTTTTTTAGATGATTTATTAAAAATAAAACAAAAAAATTCTAGAGGACTCCCTTCAAAAATAAAATTTTTAGGTCAAATCATAATAGGTTTAGTTGCAATTTTTATTTTAATAGAATTTTCTGATCATCAGTATTTAAATAATCTATATTTTCCTTTTTTTAAAAATTTAATTTTACCTCTAGGAATTTTTTTTATTCCGTTTGCTCTAATTGTAATAGTTGGTTCTTCGAACGCTGTAAATTTAACTGATGGTTTAGATGGGCTGGCTACAGTGCCAGTTATGCTAGTGGCTTTGTCATTCACTTTGATAAGCTATGTTGTGGGCAATGCTATAATCTCAGAATATTTATTTATTCCTTATATTGCCAACACAGGAGAGTTAAGTATTTTTTGTGGAGCTATTTTTGGATCATGCTTGGGTTTCTTATGGTATAACGCTCCTCCAGCAAAAATATTTATGGGCGACACTGGCTCTTTATCGTTAGGAGGTTCATTAGCTGCTGTTGCCATTATAGTAAAACATGAAATTGTATTAGCTATAATAGGGGGCCTGTTTGTTTTAGAGACAGTTTCTGTGATTATACAAGTTTTATCATTTAAGCTTACTGGGAAAAGAGTTTTTATGATGGCGCCTATTCATCATCATTTTGAAAAAAAAGGTTGGGCAGAGTCTACCGTTGTAATTCGGTTTTGGATAATAGCTATCATTTTAGCATTGATTGGATTAGCAACGCTAAAATTAAGATAATTAATGAAACTATTAAAACCCTTATCAGGGTTATCTTTTGCTATCTATGGGTTAGGCTTATCAGGAAATTCTGTTTTAAAATATTTAAAGAAAAATAAGGTAAAAGAAAAAAATATTTATTGTTGGGACGATGAATTAAAAAAAAAATTTAATAAAAAAAAATTTAATAAATCTTTAGATTTTGTAAATTATATAGTTGTTAGTCCAGGCGTAGATATAAAAAATTCTATTTTTAAAACAAAACTTCAGCACAATAAAAATAAAATAATTACTGATTTAGATTTATTTTTTATGCAAAATTTGAATGTAAAATCTATTGTAATAACCGGTACCAATGGAAAATCAACAACATGTAAATTACTAGAACATATTTTAAAGGTAAATAAATTCAGCGTGAAATTAGGCGGGAATATTGGAAAACCAATATTAGATCTGCTTGTAAAAAAAAATTCTTTCGTTGTAATTGAAGCCTCATCTTTTCAACTTGCCTATTCAAAATATATAAAACCAAATTATGCTGCCATATTAAACATTACTAAAGATCATTTAGACTGGCATAGGAGTCTAAAAAATTATATTTCGTCAAAATTTAATATTTTTAAACTTCAAAAATCTTCAGATAAAGCTTTCCTTAATGAAAAAAAATTAATTAATGTTTTTTTTAAGAAAAAATTTAAAAGTAGATTAATAAAATTAGACAAAATTAGTAAAAATAAAATTTTAATAAGTAAAATTAATAACTCTTATTTAACTACTAGGCCAAATATAGAAAATTTAAACTTTGCTTATAATATTTCAAAATATTTAAAAATTAATAAAAATAATTTTATTAAAGCTATAAATAGTTTTAAGGGCTTGCCCCATAGACATGAATTGATCTATGAAAGTAAAAATTTAACAATTATAAATGATTCAAAAGCTACAAGTTTTGATGCTACTAAGTTTGCTTTAGAAAAAAATAAAAATATTTATTGGATTGTAGGTGGATTACCTAAACTAGGTGATACGTTTAGCTTAGGTCAAATAAAAAAAAATATCAATAAAGCATATATTATCGGAAAAAGTTTAAATTACTTTAGCGATCAGCTTAATGGCAAAGTTATTTTTGAAAAAGTTTATACTTTAAAAAAGGCTATAATAAAAATTTTAAAAGACTTAAAGTATAGTGATTTAAAACCTACCATTCTTTTGAGTCCCGCAAGCGCTTCCTATGATCAGTTTAATAATTTTGCGCATAGAGGAAATGAATTTAAAAAATTAATAAAATCATATGGCAGAAAATTTAATTCTTAATAAAATTTTTAACTTTTGGAGAAATATTGATAAAGAAATTTTAATAATTTTTCTTATCTTATTTGGTTTGGGAATTTTTTTTTCATTCTCCTCAACATCTTTATTAGCTGGGGAAAGACTTAATAAAGATTATTATTATTATTTTTCTAGACATCTATCTTTTGCAATAATTTCTATCATGTTGATGCTATTTATTGCTTCAATAAATACACACGTTTTTAAGAAACTTTTAATTCCACTTTTTTTCCTATCAATTATAACTTTATTTTTAGTTTTTTTTATTGGTATTGAAGTTAAAGGTTCAAAAAGATGGCTAGATTTAATTTTCTTTCGATTTCAGCCAATTGAAGTAGTTAAACCTTTTTTCATAATAACAGTCGCGAGAGTGCTTGCTAATAATGATTCATTTTCTAAATTAAATTACTTTTATAGTTTTATTATTTTATTAATACCTTCCTTAATGTTGCTAAACCAACCTGACGTAGGTCAAACTATTTTATTAATAATCTCTTGGGGTGCTTTGGTTTTTGTATCAGGAATAAAAATGCTTTATATTTTCGTACTAGGCTTATTATCAATCTTTTTTGTTGGGTTATTATTTTTTATTTTTCCAAGTAAGTTTTCCTATATTTTTACAAGAATAGAATTATTTTTTGATCCTTCAAAAGGTGAAAGGTTTCAATCAAATGTTGCACTTGACGCAATAAGACAAGGAGGTTTGACCGGACAAGGAATGGGAGAAGGAACCTTGAAAGATAGTGTTCCTGAAGCACATACCGATTATATTATCTCAGTTATTTCTGAAGAATTTGGTTCAATAACTTCGATTTTATTAATAAGCTTATTTTTGTATTTAGCTTTTAAAGTAATTAAAGTTTCTTTAACTCATCAAGATAAATTTATTAAAATAACATTATGTGGTCTTTCTAGTTTGTTAATTTTTCAAACATTTATTCATGTCGCGGTTAATACAAGTTTATTACCTACCACAGGTATGACTTTACCTTTCTTGAGTTACGGTGGATCTTCCCTAATAGGTAGTGCGATATTAGCTGGAGCTATTTTAAATTTTACGAAAAAAAATTTTTATGAAAAATATTAGTGAAAATAAAATAATAATTGCTACAGGTGGAACAGGTGGGCATGTAATACCTGCTTATAGTTTAGCAAAAGATTTAATTAAAAAAAACTTCGATGTTAAAATTATTACAGATAGCAGAGGTCTTGTTTTTTTAGAGAAATTTAAAGATGTAAAATTGATAGTAAATAACTCCTCAACAGTTTATGGAAAAAATATATTAAAGATTTTGTTTTCTTCAATAAGGATTATTATTTCAGTAATTAATTCGTTAATAATTTTGTTTAGAATTAAACCTTTTTTAATTTTTGGAATGGGCGGCTATGCATCATTTCCAGTTTGTATAGCAGCAAAATTATTAAAAATACCTTTTATAATTTATGAAAACAATCTGTTAATTGGGAAGAGTAATAAATACCTCTTGCCATTAGCTAGAAAAATTTTAATTTCTTACGATGAGATTGAGGGGTTATCAGAAAAGTTTAAAAACAAAATTGTAAGAACCGGTAACATTCTAAGAGAAGAAATTTTAAATTTTATTCCTAAATCAAGTAAATTTAATAATAATTTAAAAATTTTAGTTTTAGGCGGAAGTCAAGCAGCAAAAGTTTTTGGAGAAGTTTTACCAACTGTATTTGAAAAATGTAAACAACAAGGTATTGATTTAGAAATAATACAACAATGCATCAAGTCCCAAAATGATTATTTGGCGATGTTTTATAAAAAAATAGGTATTAAATTTGAATTATTTAATTTTACTAATGAGATTGTTAGTTATTACGCGAAAGCTGATTTAGTTATCACAAGATCAGGGTCTTCTGTTACTGCAGAATTAATAAATTGTAAAATTCCTTTTATATCTATTCCATATCCTTTTTCAGCTGACTCTCATCAAGAAAAGAACGCAAATTACTTAGAAAAAAAAGGCTATTGTTTTCTAATCAGAGAAAATGAAATACAGGAAAAATTATTTTTCTTAATTAAGTCAGTTAATCAAGATAGAGAAATATTGAACAATATTGTAAAAAAACAACTAAATCATACTGATAAAAATGTTTTTTCAGTTATTAGCAACGAGATTAAAATAATATTAGATGAAAAAAATTCAGCTAGGTAAAAAAGAAGTAATTCATTTTATTGGCATTGGTGGAATTGGCATGAGTGGTTTGGCTCAGATCATGAAGACCCTTGGTTTTAGCATTCAAGGCAGTGATATTGGTAATAATAAAAATATAAATAATTGTAAAAAACTTGGCATAAGAGTTTTTATTGGACATAAAAAAAGTAACATAGCTAAAGCAACTATTATTGTGAAATCCTCAGCTATTAAAGCTAACAATGTTGAAATGCTTGAAGCAAAAAATAAAAAAATCCCAATTTATGATCGAATAGAGATGTTAGCTAATGTAATTGATCTTAAAAAAAATATCATTATTACAGGATCTCATGGCAAAACAACCACAACCTCTTTGGTTGCTAAGATAACTTCCTCAGCAAGATTAGATCCCACAATTATAAACGGAGGGGTAATTAATTCTCTTAAAAGTAATGCTAAATTTGGAAAAGGAGATCTTGCAGTTGTTGAAGCAGATGAGTCCGACGGTAGTTTCTTGAAAGTACCAATAAATTACTCGATAGTTACTAACATAGATCTTGAGCATTTAGACTTTTACAAGAATTTTAATAATTTAAAAAATGCTTTTATAAAATTTATAGAAAAAACCCCACCAATAGGAAAAACTTTTTTATGTATTGATGATCAAAACACAAAATCAGTTTTAAAAAAGATTAAAATAAAAAATTATTATACTTATGGCTTTGACAAAAAAGCTAACTACAGGCCGATAAATGTTAATTATAAAATTAATAACACAACATTTGATTTAAAAATTAAAAACACTAGCTCAAAAAATATATTAATTAAAAATTTACAATTAAATTTAATAGGAAAACATAATGTACTTAATGCTACTGCTGCAATTGCATTGAGTATAAATCTTGGTCTAAAAATAGATGTTATAAAGCAAGCCTTAAAAAATTTCTCTGGCGTTCAAAGAAGATTAACTAAAATTTTTGAAAAAAATAATACAGTATTTTATGATGACTATGCTCATCACCCAACCGAGATAAAATCAGTTTTAGAGGGTGTTAAAAAAGTAGTAGAGAACAAAAAAATTATATCTGTATTTCAGCCACATCGTTATTCAAGAATTAAAAGCTTAAAAAAAGAATTTGCCAGCTGTTTTAATAATGCTGACATAGTTGTTTTGTGCCCTGTTTATCCTGCTGGTGAAAAAATAGATGCAAAATATAATTCATTTAATTTTGCAAAATTGATATCTAGATTCTCTAAAACTCAGGTCATTTTAATCAATAGTGAAATTGATTTAGTTAATTATTTAAAAAAAAATTTAATTAAAAATGAAATAGTTATAGGGATGGGCGCAGGTTCTATATCAAGTTGGATGTATAATTTAAAAAATAATTTATGATGACTATTTTAGAGGAATTAAAAAAAAAATTTAAGAATAGATTACTATTTAAAGAAAATTTAGCGAAATATACTTGGTTTAATACTGGAGGTAATGCTGAGGTTTTTTTTAAACCTGATAATCAGGAAGATTTAGTTTTTTTTTTAAGAAAAGTTCAGCCAAAAAAAATAACAATACTTGGAGCTGGTTCAAATACATTAATTCGAGATGGTGGAATTGATGGAATAACTATCAAGTTAGGATCAAGTTTTTCTTTTACAAATTTGACATCAGATGGATTTATCGAAGCAGGCGGGGCATCATTAGATAAAAAAGTAGCAGACTTTGCAGCTGAAAACTCAATTACTGGTTTAGAATTTCTAGCTTGCATACCTGGTTCTATTGGAGGAGCAATAATAATGAATAGCGGTTGTTATGATCAAGATATGTCTAAGGTTTTAAATTCAATAACCATTATCACGAAAAATGGTGAGGAAAAAATAATACAAGCTAAAGACATTAAATTTAAATACAGGGGTACAAATTTTGTCGAAGATTTTTTGATTACTAAAGCAAGGCTTAAAGGAAATAAGTCATCTAAGAGTGAGGTTTTAGCTAAACAGGAGTATCTGGTATCAAAGAAAAAAGAGGCTCAACCCACAAGAATTAAGACCTGCGGTAGTACATTTAAGAATACTCAGGACAAAAAAGCATGGGAACTTATTAAGCAATCTGGTTGTGATAACTTTAGAGTAGGAAGTGCAAGAATATCAGAAAAACATTGTAATTTTTTTATTAACGAAGGGCAGGCAACAGCAAAGGATTTAGAAGAATTAATTACTAAAGTGCAGCAAACAGTTTTAGAGAAAACTAAAATTAGTTTAGAGCCAGAAATAAAAATAATTGGTAAATACTAAATTTTATGAAAAAAAAAATATTAATTGTACAAGGAGGCACCTCTTCAGAAAGAGAAATAAGTTTGAGAACCGGTAAAGCTTGTCATAAAGCTATAAAAAAATTAGGTTATAAAAGTTATATTTTTGATCCAGCTTTAGACTCAGTTAAAAAAATAAAAAAGCATAAAATAGATGTTATTTTTAATGCCTTACATGGGAGAGATGGTGAAGATGGCGTAATACAGAGTTATTTTGAATATTGCAACATTCCTTATACTCATTCAGGAATTTTATCTTCCATGAATTGTATGGATAAAATTTATTCAAAGGAAGTATTTATAAAAAATAAAATAAGAACACCTAAATATTTATATATCAACTCAATTAATTATTTAAAATTTATAAAAAACAATAAATTGCAAAAAAAATTTTTAAAGTTTCCTATAGTTGTCAAGCCTTCAAATGAAGGATCAAGTGTAGGAGTGAAGATTTGTAAAAATTTTAAAGATTTAAAGTCATCAATAAAAAAACTTATAAAAAAATATAAATCATTATTGTTAGAAAGTTTTATAGGAGGGCAGGAAATTCAAGTTGCAGTAATTAACGGAAAAGCAATAGGTGCAATTGAATTAAGACCAAAACGTAAGTTTTATGATTATAAAGCTAAATACGTAAAATCCGCAAAAACAGAACATATTATGCCAGCTAATATCAACAAAAAAAAATATAAAGAAGTATTACAGTTAGCATCTAGGGCACACAAAGTTTTAAATTGCAGTGGTGTTACAAGATCAGATTTTAAGTTTTATGATAATAAATTTTATATCTTGGAAACTAATACTCAACCTGGAATGACCAATCTCTCATTAGTACCAGAGATTGCTAAATATTCAGGAATTTCTTTTAAAAATTTAGTAAAAAAGATAATAAAAAATGCTGGTCTTAACAGATGATTTTAAAAAGAAAAATTTTTTTTTTATTTTTTATTTTTTTAATTTTTACTACTTATAGCCCTCAATATAACAAATTATATTCTTCTTATCTCTTCCCAATTAAAGAGATAATAATTGAAAATAATAGTATAGTTGATCGTCAGAGTTATTAACTAGCTTAGACTATTTAAAAAATTCAAGCTTATTTTTTTTAAATAAAAATAAACTTTCAGATGTTGCTAAACAAAATGATTTTATCTCTAATATTTATCTAAAAAAGATATACCCAAATGCTCTTAAAATTCAGGTTTTTGAGAAGAATATTGTAGCTATTCAAATTTATCAAAATAATAAATTTTATATTACAGATAATAACGATCAAATTTCTTATAAAGAAATAGATTTATTAAAAAGTAAGAATTTACCAATAATATTTGGCAATCATCAAAAATTTAAATTATTTTTTGAAGAATTAAGAAAAAATAATTTTAAATTAAATGAAATTAAATCTTTTTATTATTTTGATGTTGGCAGATGGGACATTATGCTTAACGATGAAAGGCTAATAAAACTACCTGAAAAAGATTATCAATATGTTTTATCTGATATGAATTTAATATTAACAGATAAAAAATTTTCAAAATATAAAGTTTTTGATTATAGAGTTAAAGATCAGCTTATTCTAAAATAGTATGAAGCATAAAGAACCACATTTAATTATTGATCTAGATGATGACTACACAATCTTTTCAGTTGTAATTTTTGATGAAAATAAAAATCATACAATTTTAAAAAACAAATCAATCTCTTCAAAAGGAATTCATAAAGGCGCTATCACAAATGTTAAATTAATCTCAGAAAATTTAAAAAAAATAATTAACGAAATAGAAAATGAAATCGATTATTTTTTTTCAAAAGTAGTTTTAATTATTAATCCTAGAAATGTAGATTGCTTAAATATAAGTGGGTATAAAAAATTAAACGGTTCACAAGTTTTGAGAGAAGATGTTTCTTATATTTTAAATGATGTAAAAAATATTGTACAATTAACTGAGGACAAACATACAGCTATACACTTATTTAACTCTAGTTTTTCTTTAGATAGTGACAATTTAGAAAATTTACCAGTAGGTTTATTTGGAGATTTTTATAATCAAAATATGTCATTTGTATTAGTTCAAAAAAATTTAATAAAAAATTTTAAATTAGCCTTAACAGAAACTGGGCTTTATATAGATAGAATTATATTAAAACCATTTGCAGAATGTGTAAATTTAATTTCAACACATTTATTTAAAAATAATTTTTTGTTTCTTGAATTAGGTAATGATGTATCCAATATAAATATTATAAAAAATAAATCATTAATTTTTTCACAAAGTTTTAATTTTGGATTAGGTTTAGCATTGCAAGATGTATCAAAATTATGTTCACTAAAAATTGAAGAAGTTAACGTTTTATTGGCAGATTGTAATTTAGAAGAAAAAACTTTAGATGGTAAGGAAAATTATATTGATAAAAAATATTTTACAATTTCTCCATATAGAAAAGTTAAATTGAAATTAGTTTTGGATGTTATTACGGCTAGACTCGAGGAATTTATAGAAATTTTTGCTCAAAAAAATTCTAATTTAACTTTTTTGAAGAAAGAAATTAATATCTTTTTAGTTAAAATAGGTGAGAAAGATTTTTCAAAAAACATTAAATATTTGTTTATGAATATTAAAACAAAATTAAATTTTAAATTTATAGATGATTTGGATGATCATTATTTAATCGGAATTAATGGCACTGCAGAATTAATCTCTAAAGGCTGGGAAAAAGAGGCAATTCCAATAATTCAGCAAAAAAAATCGTTTATTTCGGGTTTTTTCTCACGCTTATTTAAGTAATTTGGCAGTATTTTTCTGTAACATTAGTTGTTTTAAGTAGACACTACTTATTTTGTATAAGCACTCATGTCTGATTTGTTTCAAAAAACATTAAAACAAGAAGTGATTTTTAAAGGTCATGGTTTACACTCTGGCTTAAAGAGCTTGTTGAAAATTTTACCCGCAGATGAAGATTTTGGTATTTATTTTAAAAGATCCGATCTAGAAAAAAATAATTTAATAAAAGCTGATTATAGAAACGTAAATTCTGCTCAATTATGTACTACGCTTCAAAATGAACATGGTGTTAGCGTATCAACTGTAGAGCATTTGCTTGCCGCCCTTTATATAGTTGGGGTCGATAATGCATTGATTGAAATAAACTCTTCCGAGGTTCCAATTATGGATGGTTCTTCTAAAGATTTTATTGATGAACTTTTAAAAGTTGGAACTAAAGAATTAAAATCAAAAAGAAAATTCTTAAAAGTTATAAAAAAATTTGAATATAAAAATGAAGAAAAATTTGTTTCAATTGAGCCCACAGAAAATGATGAGTTTAAAGTTGATTTTGAATTAAATTATAAAAATAGTTTAATTAGTAACCAAAGAAATCAAATAAATTTTTCAAGCAATAATTTGGAAGAAGTGTACTCTTCAAGAACATTCTGCTTATTTGAAGATATTGAAAAAATCAAAAAAATTGGTTTAGCTAAAGGAGGCTCTTTAGATAATGCAGTCGTTGTTAAAGACAATACTATTTTGAACACTGGTGGTTTAAGAAACGACAAAGAATTTGTTAATCATAAAATTTTAGATTTAGCTGGTGATTTTGTTCTTTCAGGATACAGAATAATCGGAGATGTAAAATGTGTTCAAGGAGGCCATAGTTTAAGTAATTTATTTTTAAGAGCTTTTTTAAGTGATAAGTCAAATTATTTGGTCTCTGAATTAGAGCCAAAAGTAATTATCAAAACTTTGAATAAAGAATCAGAGTCAAAATTAGCAGTAAACGCTTAATTCATAAAAATTTACCTCAAGATTTAAATTTGATAAGAGGTAAAATGCATTCTAAATTAATCATATCTTTTTTTGTATTTTTTTTGTTTTTCTCATGCTCAAAAAAAGAGCCAGAAATTAATATACCTGCTGAAAAAGATAAATCATTTGAAATTTATCAAGAAGCTGTAGACGCAATGAACAGGGGTGATTTGTTTTTTGCTTCTAAAAAATTTTCAGAAGCAGAACCAATTATGCCTAAAATAGAATTTTCTGCAAAAGCATCTTTAATGTCAAGTTACTGTTTGTATCTAATAAACTTTTACCCTGAAGCAACCGCAAATTTAGAAAGATTTATTAATCAATATCCGGCTGATAAAAATGTAGCCTATGCTCATTATTTAATTGCGATAATACTTTACGAACAAATATTAGATGAAAAAAAAGATATTAATCCACTAATTCAATCAAAAGAAAAAATTGAATATTTTTTAAAAAATTATCCTGATACTGAATATGCTTTAGACTTAAAATTTAAAATGGATTTAATAAACAATCAATTAGCCGCTAAGGAACTTTACGTAGCAAAATATTACATTACTACACAAAAATGGATACCAGCAATTAATAGATTAAAAATTATTGTTAAAGATTATTCAGAAACAGTTTTTATCGAAGAAGCGCTGCATAGATTAGTAGAGGTATATTATAAAGTTGGCTTAGAAGAAGAAGCCAAAGCAGCTGCAGCAATTTTAGGTTATAATTATAATTCTAGTGAATGGTATGCACAGTCATATAAAATTTTAAATAAAAATTATAAAGAACCCAAAAAAAATGATATCAAAAAAAATGAAGGTTTAATTAGGCGTACCATTAAAAAAATATTAAACTAAAAAAATGCCAACTAATCAAGATGATGTAATTAAAAATTACCTCTCAAAAGTAAAATTACTAAATAAATACAACAAATCTTATTTTAATCAGGACAAACCTCTAGTCACTGATCATCAATATGATGAATTAAAGAAAGAAATTTTAAAACTTGAGTCGGATAATCAATTTTTAAATAAATTTGGATCTATATCTGAAAAAGTTGGTTATCAACCATCTTCAAAATTTAAAAAAATAAAACATGCAAAGCCTATGCTTTCATTAGCTAATGCATTTGACAAAACTGATATAGAAGATTTCATTAAAAAAATTAATAATTTTTTAAATAACAAAAAAATAAACTTGACTTTTTCTTTAGAACCAAAAATTGATGGAATTTCTGCATCCTTAACTTATGAAAATGGTATTTTAGTAAGAGGTTTATCAAGAGGCGATGGAGATACGGGAGAAGATATTTTAGAAAATCTAAAAACAATTAATCAAATACCTAAGAAGATTACAGCAAATAATTTACCTAAAATATTAGAAGTGAGAGGTGAAGTTTACATCGGAAAAAATGATTTTAAAAAATATCATGATAAATTTGCAAATCCAAGAAATGCTGCTGGCGGATCTTTAAGACAGAAAGATCCAAATATGACTGCTGCAATGCCTTTACAGTTTTTTGTTTATGGCTTTGGACAGATCGATCCTTTTAATTTTGATAGTCAGAGTAATTTTTTAGAGAATGCAAAAAAATGGGGCTTTAAGACAAATCCTTATAATTCTTACGCATCAAGTGTTGAGGAAATACAAAATAAGTATAATGAAATTGAAAATGTTAGGTCCCAATTAGATTATGATATTGATGGACTTGTAATTAAGCTAGATGATTTAAATTTACAAAGTAGATTAGGAAACACTTCAAATTCACCAAGGTGGGCAATCGCGTATAAATTTTCATCTGTAAAAGCAATAACAAAAATTAAAGATATCACCATTCAAGTTGGTAGAACAGGAGCTTTGACTCCAGTTGCAAAAGTAGAACCTGTAACGGTAGGTGGTGTTGTTGTTTCAAATGCTACATTGCATAATGAAGAGGAGATAGCACGGAAAGATATTAGGATAGGGGATACGGTTTTAATTCAAAGAGCTGGCGATGTTATTCCACAAGTAGTTTCAGTAGATATTAAAAAAAGAAAAAATAATTCAAAACAATTTATGTTTCCGCATAAATGTCCTTGTGGTTTTGATACAATTAAAGAAATTAATCCTAATACCAAAAAAATTGATGCTGTAAGAAGATGCCCTGATAAAGGATATGAGTGTCCATTTATGGCTAGAGAAAAATTAAAGCATTTTGTCTCTAAAGATGCATTTAATATTGATGGATTAGGAAAAAAAGTAATCGATAAATTTTGGGAATTAAAATTTATATCACGTCCAGACCATATTTTTAAATTAGATTATTCTAAAATAGAAACTTTAGATGGTTGGGGAAAATTGTCTGTAAATAATTTAAGAAAGGCAATTCAATTATCAAGTTCAATTTCTTTAGATAAATTTATTTATGCGATTGGGATCAGACACATTGGACAAGAGAATGCTAAAATTTTGAGTAATTTTTTTATAAAATTAAGTAAATTTCTAGAACTATTTGATGAGAAAAAGAGAAATTTAATTCTTAAAAATATTGAAGATTTAGATGGCATTGGACTTTCTCAAATAACTTCAATTAAAAGTTTTTGTTCAAATAAAAAAAATAAGGAAATTATTTTTAGTCTAGTAAAAGAATTAAAAATTCAAGATGCAAAACTTCTTAATAAAGATGGAAAATTTAGTGGTAAAACCATTATGTTTACTGGGGGATTTGAAAAAATGAGCAGATCCGAAGCAAAATCTTTAGTGGAAGAAAATGGAGGTAAAGTATTAGGCTCTATTTCAAAAAAATTAAATTTTTTGGTAGCGGGCAACAGCAAACCTACCAAATCTAAAATTGAGAAAGCAAAAGAAATGAATGTAAAAATAATTTTTGAAGCAGAATGGTATAAACTTTTAAATATTTGAACACGCTTCTTTAAGTTGTGTTAATTGTTTTTTATTCATGTATTTCTTTAAATTATAATAAACATTTTGATGGTAAGAATTTAGCCATCTTTTTTCTTTTTCATTCAACAGTTTTTTATTTACCAAATCCTTATCTATAGGAGCTAATGTTAAATCTTTAAATTTTAGTTTTTTATTTTCTTTTTTTACATAAACTAAATTTTCAATTCTAATACCAAATTCATTTTTTTTATAATATCCAGGCTCATTTGAAGTAATCATTCCTTCTTGGAATTGAATTTTATTTCCTTTTGAAATTGCTTGAGGTCCTTCATGAACATTTAAAAAATATCCAACCCCATGGCCTGTGCCATGAGGGTAGTCCAAATTAATTTGCTTTAGATATTTTCTTGCTGCTTTATCAATAATGTCACCATTTACTTTATGATTTAACTTATGTTGAGCAACAGCAATATGACCTTTTAATACTCTAGTATAAATATCTTTTATTTTTGGATTTTTTACATCAAGCGAAATAGTTCTAGTTACATCTGTGGTGCCGTAGCTATATTGACCTCCTGAGTCTACTAAGTAAACATCACCTTTATTTAAGGCACGATTACTTTTTTTGTTAGCCTTGTAATGAATAATTGCACTATTGGGACCAGCACCAGAAATAGTTGGAAAACTTAAAAATTTAAAATCTTTATTTTTTTTTCTAAATTTAAGTAATTTTTCTTGAGCGCTAATTTCACTTATTTGTTTTTGATTAACATTTTCTTTTAACCAAAATATAAATTTTGTAAGAGCTGAACCATCGAGAACATGAGACTTTATAGAGTTTTGTATTTCAATTTTATTTTTTAGAGATTTTAAATAAGTGATTGGATCTTGCTTGTTTATTACTATG
>Ga0208880_1000056_pt1 | contig 21879 bp, 20 predicted proteins | sample Knorr_S23_td_Sur_FD_185606 | JGI IMG/M metagenome (GOLD analysis project Ga0208880, IMG submission 185606) | Marine microbial communities from Southern Atlantic Ocean transect - Knorr_S23_td_SurfaceB_ad_5m_LV_B (SPAdes) (version 2) | ecosystem: Environmental > Aquatic > Marine > Oceanic | place...
AAAAGGGCAAACTGTGGGCCATACTGAATAAATCGGCTCCGGATAAGACAAGGCTAACATCCCTTTTGGCTTTGGCAAGGGGTTTTGGCACGACACCAATATCAGCAAGAAAAATAGCATTCTCACAATTCCTTTTTTGTAACTTTAATCTGCTTGATACGCTTTCGGTCTACCGCTTCGATCACGAATTTAAATTGATGGAATTTGAATTTTGTTCCTACACGAGGGAAATATCCTAAATATTCGAGAACAAATCCGGCTAAAGTCTCTGACTCTCCTTTGATCTTATCAAAGATTTCAGTTTGATCAATCTCCAAAATTCTGTAAAAATCTTTTAAATACGTCTTACCATCTATCACATAGTTGGCGGCATCTATTTTTGAATACATCAGGTCATCATCATCAAACTCATCGCTGATTTCTCCAACAATTTCTTCAATAATATCCTCAAGAGAAACGATCCCCGAAGTCCCTCCATATTCGTCCACTACAACAGCGAGATGAATTCTTTTGGTTTGAAATTCTTTCAATAAATCGTCCAATTTTTTATTCTCTGGAATAAAATAAGGAGGTCGTACTAATGGCAGCCAATCAAAATCGTTCTTGTGAATGTGGGGTAATAAATCTTTTACATACAATACCCCTGTGACCTGATCGATATTTTCTTCGTAAACTGGAACACGCGAATACCCCATCTCAACAACTTGAGTTAACACTTCATTAAACGGGGTTTGTTCATGGACAGCAAAAACATCAATACGAGGTCTCATCACTTGTTTGGTGTCCATAGCGCCAAAACTCACGATGCCTTGAAGTAGTTTTTGTTCTTCGTGAGTTGTTTCTGAATCATCCGTCATTTCTAAAGCCTGAGATAATTGATCAACTGAAATATCAGAAGAGGTCTTGTTGAGCTTATTTTGAAAGAAAAAAGTGAGTTTGCTTAAAGGGTATGAAAATAAAAACAATAGATATCGATCCGCAATATACAAGGGCAAAGTCATCATCAAGAAAAAAGAATCTGCATTCCTGTTTGCATATATCTTAGGAATGATCTCGCCGAAAGTTAAAATAAATGCTGAAATCACTGCTACTTTAATCAACACTTGCAGCCAATGATTGGGAATTGACTCAAGTATCGCAAAGTTCATCGAAGCAAACAATAGCACAATGGATATGTTGATTAGGTTGTTTGCCACTAATATGGTAGTTAGAAGTCTTTTGGGATTGCTTTGAAGCTTAGCCATTAAACGTTTGGTTCGATCAGAGTCTTCACTTGCCTCCTTAATTGTTGCAGGGGATAAAGAAAAAAAGGCTACTTCTGCGCCAGAAATCAATGCCGAACCCAATAACAATATTAAAACCAAAACCATTTGCACAAGCATATCCATGTCTAGACCGCTTGAGTTATCCAAAAACACATTGGGTAATACGCTAAAAAAAACTAGTTTCAATTAGAATGGTAAATCATCGTGATCTGTTGCCGCTTGGGCTTGTTGCGAGGACTGGCCTTCTTGCGATTTATTACTCAAAAAGGTAAACTCGTCTACATGAATTTCGGTGCTGTATCGAGGATTGCCATCATCTCCTTGCCATTTACGTGTTTTGATACGTCCTTCAACAAAGAGTTTATCACCTTTTTTTAAAAATTTCTCACAAGTCTCAGCAGCTTTATTACGCACCAAAATATTGTGCCATTCAGTTTGGCTAACACGCTCACCACTCTGCTTATTGGTGTAAGTTTCGTTGGTGGCTAAAGGAAAGCGTCCTACACAACCGCCATCTTCAAAATAACGCAACTTGACATCATCTCCAAGATGACCTATCAACATAACTTTATTTAATGTTCCGCTCATGAGCCTGTTTATATCAAAAATAGGTTAATCGAAAAACTTATGCAAGAATCGTTCAATGAGTTTGTGAACAGGGAAATCAGGAAGGGTTTCTATGGGAACTTGTATTTTTTTAGGTGGCAGAGCGTTGGGTGCAATCCAGAAAAAAGCATGGATTTTTTGATGGGTTAGTTTGCGAACCCATGCTTGATCGTTGAACAAATACAATTGGGTTTTATCCACCCAAACAGGTAAGTCAGAGCGTTCAAAAAAATGATCCCTGCCAATAGGAGCCTCAGACTCAATAAGCAAAAACTCATACAACTTGTTCCAAATATCTTTTTGTGTACGCTGTACCAGTACCGTGTGATTGCTGGCAGACAAGGGGACAATGTAATTGAAATAACGATTTATAACAGGTTTTTTGGGGAGCTTAACAGGGAGTTTTTTTACCATATGATGCTCGTAAGCCCAACAAGTATCTAACAATGGACATGTTGTACAATCAGGGGATTGAGGCTTGCACTGGAGTGCGCCAAATTCCATCAAGGCTTGGTTATAGATTCCAGGGTCGAACCCCTGAATCAATTGTTGAGCCAACTCGGCATAATGTTTTTGCTCCTTTGCGGAGTTGATTGGCTTATCGATGCCAAAGTACCGACTCAACACCCTAAACACATTTCCGTCCACTACGGCTTTTTCCTCACCAAAGCAAATGGAAGAAATGGCTGCAGCAGTATAGGGTCCAATACCAGGAAGAGTCAAAAGTGTTTTATAGTTATCAGGAAAAATCCCTCCATAATTTGCTACAACAAGCTTTGCGGTTCTGTGTAAGTTTCTTGCTCTGCTGTAATAACCCAACCCTTGCCATAATTTTAAAACTTGGTCTTCAGAAGCATTTGCCAAATTCTCAATCGTGGGGAAAGTAGAGGTAAAAGAATTGTAATATGCGGTCCCTTGAGCGACACGAGTTTGTTGTAAAACAACTTCTGAGAGCCATATTTTATAGGGGTCACGGGTTGTTCTCCAAGGCAATGAGCGTTGGTTAATGCCAAACCATTCTAAAATTTTACGACCAAAGGCTTGCTTTTGTTGCATAAAAGCGCAAGATATTCAATTTTATACCTGATTTACAAGAACTTGAATCAATTATAATTTCTATATTTGCTCACCGAAAAAACAACCAAACCAAAAGTAGAAAAATGACTAAAGCAGACATTGTTACCAAAATTTCGGACCGTCTTGGGGTCGATAAACCCGAAACGCAAGCCGTTGTTGAGCAGTTTATGCAAGAAGTGAAAAACGCATTAGAGACTGGAGAATCTGTGTATTTACGTGGCTTTGGCAGCTTTATTGTAAAAACACGAGCAGAAAAAAAAGGAAGAAATATATCTAAAAATGTCACCATTGACATTCCTGCACATAATATTCCTGCATTTAAACCTGCTAAGATTTTCGTAGAAGGTGTAAAAAGTAAAGTCGCTGTTAAATAAGTCATTCATTATAAATTTTTAATCGTTCAATATGCCAAGTGGTAAAAAAAGAAAAAGACATAAGGTAGCCACGCACAAGCGCAAAAAAAGAAGCCGTGCCAACCGACACAAGAAAAAGGCTTAAGCTACCTAAAACGACTAACCCAACACGATCTTTGACATGAAATGACTTCGGCCTAAGTATCTGCCAAATGTTATTTCACCGATGTACATAAATCCTGTGTACTTTATTGTTTAATCCCTCCCTCAACATATGTTGTTGGGAAAAAAAATCATCATTATGAGTAAAGAACTAATCATTCGTTCAAGAGCCTCATCAGTAGATTTTGCCTTGCTTAAGGATGGGAAATTGATCGAATTTCAAAAGGAAGTTGGCTCCAACAAGTTTCATGTTGGAGATGTTTTTTTAGCTAAAATCAAAAAAACACTTCCTGGTCTAAACGCTGCTTTTGTAGACGTTGGTTATGAAAAAGATGCTTTTTTGCATTACCACGATCTCGGACCAAAAGTGCGTACCTTTCTCAAGTTCATCAAAAGTGTAAGCACAGGTAAAATAAAAGATTTTTCTCTAAAAAACTTTCCTTTAGAACCCGAAATTCATAAAGATGGTACCATTCATGAAGCTGTACAATCTAATCAGTCTGTACTCGTTCAAATCATCAAAGAACCTATCTCAACCAAGGGGCCAAGAATTAGCTCTGAGTTGTCATTAGCGGGTAGGTACTTGGTATTGGTTCCATTTTCAAACCGCGTTTCTATATCGCAAAAGATTCCGTCAAGGGAAGAAAAAAGCCGACTCAAAAAGTTGGTCAATAGCATCAAGCCTAAAGGGTTTGGTGTGATTGTACGTACTGTAGCACAAGATAAAAAAGTTGCAGAGCTCGACAGAGACATGCAACAATTATATGAGAGATGGCTCAATATGTGCAAGCAGATTCCAAAGGCTGACTATCCGTCTAGAGTACTCAGTGAGCTCAATCGGGCTTCAGCCATTCTTCGTGATGTTTTCGACGATTCTTTTACGGGCATTCATGTAGATGATGAGCGCTTACTTTCGGAAGTTAAGGATTATTTAGATCAAATTGCACCTGGCAAAAAATCAATAGCCAAACAGTTTTCGTCTGATACGCCCATTTTTGAGCGTTTTGGTATCGAACGTCAAATCAAAAGCTCTTTTGGCCGAACGGTCTCTATGAGCAAAGGGGCCTACCTCATTGTGGAACACACAGAGGCCTTGCACGTGATTGATGTCAACAGTGGAAACCGTTCTAATAAAGCCAAAAATCAAGAAGACACTGCCTTGGAGGTAAACCTGATTGCTGCTTCAGAAATAGCACGTCAGCTCAGACTCCGTGATATGGGTGGTATCATTGTCATTGACTTTATTGATATGATTAAATCTGAAAACCGTCGCAAACTTTTCGATCATTTTAGAAAAGAGATGGAAACAGATCGTGCCAAACACAAGGTGTTACCGCCAAGTAAAATTGGCCTGATTCAAATGACACGCCAACGGGTTCGTCCAGAAATGGACATCAAAACCAAAGAGCCAAATCCAAATCAAAATGGTGAGGTCGAAGCACCCATTGTTTTATTGGATCGAATCGTGGCCGACTTGGAGAAAATTCTTAACCACCCGAAGCACCGCAACAAAAAAATAAATTTACATGCACACCCTTTTGTAGCTGCATATTTGTTGCAAGGCATGAAGTCTGAGCGCTTTAAGTGGTATTTGAGTTATAAAAAGTGGATCAAAATCATTCCACGAGATGCTTACACATACTTACACTACCGCTTTTTCGACAGAAATGGCAAGGTAATACACATTTAACGACAAGCGACCTAACAATAGTTGGGTCGCTTTTTTTATTTTAGACCATGCGAAAGAAAGTTTCTATCGAAACAGCCATAAGTAAAATAGAACATTACTGTGCTTATCAAGAACGCTCACACATAGAAGTGAAAAACAAGTTGGCGAGCCTAGGCGTATACGGACATGTAGCTGATGAAATCATGGCGCAACTTATCCAAAATGACTACCTCAACGAAACCCGGTTTGCATTGCAATTTGCTAGAGGGAAATTTCGTGTTAAAAAATGGGGCAGAATTCGCATTCGTATCGAGCTCAAAAAGCGCCAAGTTTCTGAATACAACATCCATCATTCTTTAAACCAAATTGATCCAATTACATATACGAATAGCTTTGAACAATGGGCACGACAAAAATGGGAAAATCTATCTCAAAACTCTCGAAGCAACGATGAAGTAAAAAGAAAATGGATTCGATATTTTCAGTACAGAGGTTGGGAAAACGAGCTTATCTACGACATGCTTCGTGATCTAGAAAGAAAATCTAGTGAAAGCGATATGTAAATTCTAGCATGGCATGCCCTTTGGGCATAGGCACCAAATTTTGCTCTGAATAGACTTCGTTAAAAATATTGTTTCCAATGAGTCGAAAAGAGTAATCCTCAGTGTCATAACTCAAACTTGCGTTAACAAGCGTATAATGACTGCCCGTTTCACGCTCGGCATAGCGGTAAGAAACCGACGAACGAAACGCTTTGGACCACTGGTGAGTTACACCCAAGTTGAGATGGTGTTTTAAAGAATTGATGGCATAGCGCGATATCGAAGCACTGATCCCATCTACATCATCTTCCAAATATGCATAACTCAACTGGATTTTATGATCTTGACCATACACAAACTGTAGATCTAATTCTCCCCCAACAGACTCAATACGATCTATATTGGTCGCTTGCCAAAGACCGTCTTCGGTAAACTTCACATAGTCTATATAGTCTTGGTTGTCTCTATGAAATAGAGCTGCCTGCAATTGAAACTTATTACCAGGAACGCGAATTCCTACTTCTGTAGTCAATGCCTTTTCTGGATCTAAATCTGGATTGCCCTGAGTGGAGCGATCACTATAAAACAAATCCGTATAGGTAGGTATGCGGAAGGTGTAACCGCTGTTGGCATACAAGCGAACTCCAGAACTAAGTTGCCACCCTATATCAAGACCCGGGTAGAAAAAAGTGTCTTGATCTGAATAGTTACTTATAGCGAAGCCTGGTGTAATGTCTAAACTACCTGAAACAAACCTGTGTTCAAAATACCCGTGAAGGATGGTACGATCGCGCTGACCTAAGTTGTTACTCTGAATGGCAACAGAAGCTAACTCCAAACCAAAGCCTGTAGTTCCCCATTTATTGGTATTGGTAACGTTGACTTCACTCCCTAATTTATCAGTAATGTGGAGGTTTCTATATACACTTGGGTTGTGTCTTATAAAAACATATTCGTCTTGACCTCGCTTCCAATACAATTTGGGTTTAAAAACCCAATTTTCAAAAACCAAATGGGTCGAAAAACCTAAAAGACTGCTTTGAGTAGCTTCATATTGATCCCGATTTTCAGGAGTCGCATAAAACCCATTGGCTCCAAAGTGGCGATTGGCAAAAGTCGCAATCATGTTAATGGGTAAATTTCTTTTATTCCAAGTGGCATGCCACACATAATTTTGGTTGTAGAAATCAGTGTTGTATCGATAGCCATCTGATTCAACAGACTCCGCATAGAATGCATGATGGGATTTTTCTCCGTCTGTCATCCACTGAGCGGCGGCTTTACGATAATCAAATGCTCCACGAGAAAGCGTGGTTTGTAAGCTTTTGGTTGCTTGCTTTTTGGTGATGATGTTGATAGCACCTGTAAAGGCATTTTGCCCAAAAATACGGGCTGCAGCTCCTTTAACAATTTCGATTCTTTCTATCATCGCTAAAGGAATGATGGAGTTGAGGGTATGGTGTCCAGTCTGTGGATCATCAACCTTTATTCCGTCAATCAACAATAAAACCTGATCAAAGCCCCCTCCCCTAATGTAAACATCTGTTTGGATGTCTTGCATACCTCGACTGCGCAAGTCAATCCCAGCCTGAAACCTGAGTATGTCAATCAATGTGGTGGCTGAACTCTCAACAATGTCTTGACTAGTAATGACAGTTATGGTCCGAGAATTTTCTTTAAAAGGAAGCTCAATGCGAGGTGATGACACAACTACTTCCTCTAGTTGTGTTTGTTGTGCAACCATAAACAAAGGCATGACACATACCATAAAAATAATTCTAAACATATTTTTGAGATTAGGGAGTTGTATACGGTTAATCAGCCAATAGGATGATTTTGTTGTTTTGCATTTCAACGGTACCTCCGTTGGGCAATTCCAATAAAGTTGATCCTTCTGATTTGGAAAATCGATCAGCAGATGCTTCAGGAAGTTGAATGTCTCCATAGATCTTTACCGTTCCAGGCGTAAGAATAGACACAATAGATGCGTGGTTGTCGAGCATCTGAAAAGAACCATTGGCCCCAGGAACAGCTACCGAAGTAACTTCTCCACTAAACAAGGTTGCCTCTGGGCTTACAACTTCTAAATGCATATCTATACGTTTAAGCGTTTGCTTCTGCTAACATTTTCTCACCAGCTTCAATGGCTTCTTCAATGGTTCCCTTAAGGTTGAATGCAGCTTCTGGAAGGTGATCCAATTCTCCGTCCATGATCATATTAAATCCTTTAATGGTGTCTTTAATATCAACCAAAACACCAGGGATTCCTGTAAATTGCTCTGCTACATGGAAAGGTTGGGATAAAAATCGTTGTACCCGACGTGCTCGAGCTACCGCTTGTTTATCGTCCTCAGAAAGTTCTTCCATCCCTAAGATGGCAATGATGTCTTGAAGTTCTTTGTAACGTTGTAACAACTCCTTAACACGCTGGGCACAATTGTAGTGCTCATCACCTAAAATTTCAGGGGTTAGAATTCGTGAAGTTGAATCTAGAGGGTCAACCGCTGGGTAAATACCAAGTTCTGCAATTTTTCGCGACAATACGGTCGTAGCATCCAAGTGGGCAAAAGTAGTTGCAGGTGCAGGATCCGTAAGGTCATCTGCTGGTACATAAACCGCTTGTACAGATGTAATAGATCCTTTTTTGGTAGAGGTAATTCGCTCTTGCATGGCGCCCATTTCAGTTGCCAATGTCGGCTGATATCCTACCGCAGAAGGCATACGACCCAAGAGTGCTGATACCTCAGAACCTGCTTGGGTGAATCGGAAAATGTTGTCTACAAAGAATAATACGTCTTTACCTTGTCCATCTCCCGCTCCATCACGGAAATATTCCGCCACAGTTAGGCCCGATAAAGCTACACGTGCACGCGCACCTGGAGGTTCGTTCATCTGGCCAAATACAAATGTAGCCTTGGATTCTTTGAGTGCTTCTTTGTCGATTTTACTCAAATCCCAGCCACCATTTTCCATGGACTCCATGAATTCATCACCATATTTTATAATACCTGATTCAAGCATTTCTCGAAGAAGGTCATTCCCTTCTCGCGTACGTTCACCAACTCCTGCAAATACAGAAAGTCCTCCGTGACCCTTAGCGATGTTGTTGATAAGTTCCTGAATCAATACGGTTTTACCAACTCCAGCCCCTCCAAATAAACCAATTTTTCCTCCTTTGGCGTAGGGTTCAATTAAGTCGATTACCTTAATTCCTGTAAATAATACTTCTGTAGAAGTTGAGAGTTCATCAAAATCAGGTGCTTTGCGGTGGATAGGCAATCCATCTTCACCCGACTTGGGAAGATCTCCAATACCATCAATGGCATCACCTATTACGTTAAACAAACGGCCATTCACGGCTTCTCCTATGGGCATTTGAATGGGGTTTCCAGTAGCAACTGCCTCAGCACCACGTTGTAAACCATCCGTTGAATCCATCGAAATGGTACGCACTTGATCTTCACCAATGTGAGATTGTACTTCTAGTACCAAATTTGAGCCGTCTGGACGACTGATTTCCAATGCATCATAAATGTTGGGAAGGGGTGCTACGGATGTGTCAAATGAAACGTCGACAACCGGACCGATTACTTGTGCTACTTTTCCTGAAACTTTAGCCATAATGAAGTACTTCTTTTGTTACCTTTTTTAGGTTTTAAATTTGAGTGCAAATATAACGCAAAAAGTGGGATAGGAAAGTCGGAATTATAAACAAAAAAAGGCGCCATATGGCGCCTTTTAAATTGAATCCAAAAAATCATTTAAGGATTGAAAGTCAAAGAAGTGTAAAACATCTGACCAATCAATCCACTACCTACCAAACTCACGTAGTCGTCACCACCAATATTGGTAGCACCAACTTTTAGTACGGAGTTAAATTGATTTAAATCGAAAGAAACCTGAGCATCCACTACAGTGTTAGCTTCTATACGCTCATCAATAAAGCTCGCTCTGTAGTCATAAGCACTGTTTGAACGTGCCGATAGATTGAATGAAATGTTATCGTTTATTCCTCTACCTACAAGAGACAACTTAACACGGTGCTTGGGTGTGTTAAACTCAGCTTCGTATGTCGAGTTGGGTCCTTGAGTATAGTCTAAATCATTGTAATCGTAAGAGAAATTCAACGCCAACTTACGAGACAACGCTTGGTTTACAGCCACACTTGCTCCGTAAGAACTTACTTCTTGCTCTATGTTTCCATCAATTGAAAAAGGGAATAAGTCTCCGTTTGCAATAGCTGTTGCCGCATCTTGATCTGCATACAGTAGTGGCACCAATACGTCTTGCGTCGCAATTAGGTTGTCATATATGCTATAGTATAAAGCTACATCTACAGAAAGGGCTGGAGTGTTGTAACGATAGCCTAAATCAATGGATTGAATGTACTCTGATTCTACATTATCAACAGCGACAGGAGTTACTTGACCCGTTGTAAGCAATGCAGGGCTAATAGCATTGGAGAACACATGGTCACCAGTTGCTACAAAAACAGCACCATCAGCTCGTTGGAAAGGAAGTCGGAAACGTTCGACACTGTCAGGAGAAGACCCCATCAACACCGTACGTGAACCTCTAAGACCGATGTACTGGTCTTGGTTGGTAGGGTTTCTAAATCCTGTTTGGTAAGACAAACGGATGTTTTGAGTATCCGAAAGACTGTACAACAATCCCAAACGAGGGGTGATGTTGGCATCAAAAAACTCACTTTTGTCGTAACGCAAAGAACCAGTCAAGGTAATGCGGTCAAAAGATTTCTTGGCTTGACCATAGAATCCATATTGATAATACTCAATCGGACCGTCGTAGTCAGTCAATACCGTACCTTGTGTGTCCAAACGAGTGTCACGATAAGAACCTCCTATGATCACATCGGCAAATGAGATGCGGTCATCAAAGTTGTAATTAAACTCATAAGAGTACGTCTCTGTGTTGTCCGTTAACTTGGCTGAAGTTGACTTAATCCCATCTAAAACTGACTCATAAACACCATCTCCTGGTTGATGTAAATTTGTATTAGCATAAGTTCGTCCAGCATTATGGAATGGCATTAAGCTAGAAACGCCCAGATCGTAAATATTTACAGCTCCATCACCATTGGTGTCAGAAAGAGCACCAGTAGCAGCTGCTCCTAAAATGGTTGGAATCAAAGTAGGATCTGCTTGGTTCATTGCATTAAAAAATCCTCCTACATACATCGTGTACCAATTTGTTACCCCAGCAAATGCATTATTTGCAGGATGAGGGAAGCTTCCACTTGCATCAGGTTGAGAAAGGAACATTAATAACCCTGCCGCATTGGTGTCATAACTATCACCCGCGTCTTCTACCGTAGAATAGGCACGAACATTTAAATTGCCCCAGTTGACCTCAACTTTGTTTTGGGTCATAGAGAAATTGTCAATGGTATAGCGGCTCAGTCCTTGAAGGATGGTTTTACCTCCTCCTTTACGGGAGTTTAAAATAACCTCTAGGTTGTCTTGAGGACGATAGCGAGCTTCCAAATTGTATTTGTAGTTAGACGATTTTCCGTCTGTCAGATCAGACTCATCATATCCAGTAAAGTTGATCAACTGAGTAGGTCCGAAGAAATCAGTATAAGGTGCGTTGTCCCCTGCAAATAGAGGAGCAAGAGCTGCATATGGTGCTGGTATAACATTTCCAGCAAAGGCATCGGTAAAATCGACACTTTGACCAAGTTCATCACCATAAACATTGATACCATTATACAGAGGATCTAAATTTGAAACACCATCTAGGGGCTTGCCATCAGCATCTTGAGAACGCTTGTCGGCTGCTGCCCAATCAGTTCCTCGAATGGTGCTAAAAGTAGCCTTCACAGCAAATTTGTCACTGAAGGCATGCGCCATACGGATTCCCCAGTCGTAGAAGTCGTTTTGACCAGCAACATCTTGCTCGGTGTAACCAGATTTGTAGTATGCACTCACACCTTGGTGATCGAAAGGTGATTTGCTGTTCATAAACATGATTCCTTTGTATGCGTCTGCACCATATAGAGCAGAAGCCGCACCTGGAAGCAATTCAACACTTTGAATATCTAATTCGTTCAGACCAATCATATTACCCATGGCAAAGCCGAAGATAGGTGCTTGGTTGTCCATTCCGTCTACAAGAGTTACAAAGCCTTCATTGTACACCGTGCCGAAACCTCGCGTGTTGACCTGATTGAAAACCAAACTACCTCTGTTGACTTGAACTCCACGAATTTCTTCAAGACCTGTAAAAAAGTCTGCAGAAGGAGAGTTGGTGATTTGTTGAACATTGAATTTCTCGACCGTAACTGGAGACTCAAAAATACGTTGAGCCACACGTGAAGCAGACACTACGATTTCATCAAGTTGAGTGTTTGCGTCACTAAGTTGGATCGATAAGCTAAGGTTTGAAGAACTTACCTGAACTGCGGCAGTTTCAAATCCAACACTCGAAACGGAGATTGAAAAGGGTGGTTGTTGGTCAGTGACCAAAACAAAGTTTCCGTCAAAATCAGCAACAGTTCCATTACTAGAGTCTAATACAACATTTGCACCTGGCAAAGGCTGTCCGTCAGAATCCGTTACCGTACCTGAAACGGTGGTTTGAGCCGATACGCAAATAGCGGCCACAAAAGCGATTAAAGAAAATAGTTTTTTCATAATTATGTCAGTTTCCTTGTAAAGGTTTTAAAGTATAAATATACCATTTAAATTTTTTTTATTGATAAAATGGTTTTTTTTAGGTGGTTTTTTTTTAAAAAACATAAAAAATCAAGCCAATTTTTGCGTTTCCTAAATCCTTAATTAAGTCATTTTCAGCAATTTGGGATTTTTTAAACATCGGAGCTAAAGGATGTTGAAAATAAATATTCCAAGTATTATTTCCTACTGAAAAGTGAAGGGCAAACCTAAATTTTTCTAAGGATAAGTCTGAGAAACGGGAGGTTTCATCGTCTTTGCGATAATTCTGACGAGCGTTTAAGGTGTAAAATGCCGTAATGCCTCCATATATCCTCCAAAACTTATACACCTCAGTAGACGAAGTTCTCCAACGAAGCTCAATGGGGACATTTAGTTCTGTCCACTTCCAAAGATTGGTGTCCACGTTTGATATCAATTCAAAGGATTCTGATTCTTCTAAAAATCTGAGATTGTTATATATCACATTGTAGGAAAAACCCAGCCCAAGTCCAAGGGCAAAATTGCGACGGGTGTTGAGAGGCATGTCACGAACGAAGCCCGCTTGAAGTGCATGGGAAAACTTGTTTTGTGTGATGTCGGGGGATCCATTTGCCAGAAAAGGATAACTAATACCCAAAAATATCTGGTCTTCTCGATAGTCATCTTCCGGTGGATTTTGTGACCACACGCATTGTGACCACAACAACAAGCAAAAAAAGATTCTCAACATCATCATGTAAAAATAACAAAAGCACCTTTGAGGTGCTTTTGTTTACTTATTGAACACATTTTTTAGCGTAAATTTTGGGTGTAATCCCCAGAACGGGTTGTATAATTAATCTTTAACGCATTTACTTTTCGCAATTCTTGTTTGATGTCAGAAATCAAACCCATTTTTGTTTCTCCATCAACTTTCAAAGCAGTGGTGAGTACGTTCTGTAACTCTTGACGCTTTGAGGCGCGCTCTGCAAGGATAAACGCCCCAACATCTTGAACGGTTGCGAATTTATCATTTAGCTGTATGCGAGCTTGCGTACCAAACTTGTCCTGATATCTATCACTCGGCTTACCTGCATAGATATACATAACACGGTCTTTTTTGTCGAGTTTCTGAACTTGATCTGCAACTGGAAGGGTGTTCGAAATCATCAAAGTACTGTCACGCATCACAGTAGCGACCATAAAAAAGAACAGCAACATAAAAACAATATCGGGGAGGGATGCCGTAGAAATTGCGGGCAAATCTCCTCCTTTTTTCTTTTTAAATTTTGACATACCTAATTGGTTTTACTGGGTTCTGCTTCTGATAACTTCATTGGGTACAAGGCTTTGACTTCATCAAGCTTGGATTTTAAACGATCTTGTTCAGTAGAACTTGTCCTTGGATCGTTAAAAATCTTCTCAGCCTGTACATAGTCGATTCCAAAATTAGGGTTGCGTTTTTTAAACACTCTATTTCGAAGTGTGTTATAGGCGGCAACCAGCTCATTTTGAACAGATATATAAACCTTGTAGTCCGTTTCACGGTCGTTTTTTAATGAAATAACCGCTTTTTCTGGGTTGTCTGAGGAATCAGGATCTCGGGCGCCCTCGCAATAACTACATCCTTCTTCTCCTTTGCCTCCTCCATTGTCTAAAAAGGCAATGGCAGCTTCGCGTAGCTCAGACAATTCCATGGGTTCCTCCTCTACAAGTAAATCGTTATACTTATTGACAACCACTGTAAAGATATTACGCTCCTTGATGATCGGCGGATCAACAACATCTTCCATAGGGGGAAGTTTTCGGTTGAGTCCCGAATCCGTTTCGATCGTAGTGGTCACCAAAAAGAAAATCAAAAGCAAAAAGGCTATATCAGCCATTGAACCTGCGTTAACTTCGGGTGCTTTTCTTTTGGCCATGGTTTTAGTTTTTGAGTCTACGAACTCCGGAATAAATCATAGCACCTGCGGCAATTACGACCAAGAAATAAAAGGTTCGTAAACCCGTTTCTACCAATCGAGATCCAGTAGCTGAAAGTACCTCACCATCTTTCAATGGAGTTTCGTTTCCTGATGAAAATAAAAACGCAATAAGAACTACTGCCAAAAAAGCTCCGATAGAGATCATGGCTTTTTTCAACTTAGCAGGGTCAGAAGCCAAATTCATTACAGAAAAGGCCAATGTCAAAATAACGGCAATGACGATGATAATCATGGCCAGGCTTACCATAGAGGAAACCACCCCGTAGTCGCCCGACAAAGCAGCCATCTCAATAACGTCATCTCCTTTACCCAGAATGGTAATCTGAAATATAAGACCTACAACGCCAAGCAATGCTGCTACATAGGTTACAATTTTTTGAACACTCATAATAAAAGGTATATAGCGTTATTATTTCTGGTTAGCAACCAACAAGTCAATGAGGTTGATGGAAGCATCTTCCATGTCGTTGACAATGCTATCGATTTTTGCAATAATATAATTGTAAAAAATCTGAAGGATGATCGCAACAATCAAACCAAATACAGTAGTCAAAAGAGCTACTTTAATACCTCCTGCAACAAGTGAAGGCTGCATATCTCCTGCGGCTTCAATCTTGTCAAAGGCTTGAATCATACCAATTACCGTTCCCATAAAACCAAGCATGGGCGCAAGTGCGATAAATAGTGAAATCCACGAGACATTCTTTTCTAATTGTCCCATTTGAACACCTCCATAGGCAACCACCGCTTTTTCAGCGTTCTCCACCCCTTCCGAAGATCTGTCTAAACCTTGGTAAAAGATCGAAGCAACAGGTCCTCTGGTGTTTCGGCAAACTTCCTTAGCGGCATTCACTCCACCACTTTTTAGAGCATCTTCAACTTCTTGGGTTAGTTTGGTAGTATTGGTAGAAGACAAATTCAAAAATATAATTCGTTCTATAGCAATGGCCAATCCCAATATCAAACAAAGCAATACGATGCCCATAAAACCAGGACCTCCCTCGATAAAACGCTTTTTAAGCTCCTGGGTGAAACCAGCTTTTGCTTGGGGTTGCGGTGCAGGTGTTTCAACTGCGGTAACTGCTGTCTCCTCTTGAACAGCTGTAGTGTCTTGCTCAACTTCTTGTGAAAGAGTTGTCTCGTCTGGGGTCGTTTGGGTGGCCCAAATGGCCGGTGCATTTAGAAAAATGGTTAAGCACGTGGCAATAAATAAAAAACGCTTCATGATCAATTTATTAATTATGGATTTGATTTTTTTTAAAAGTTTAAAAATTGGACGCTAAAGATATGAAAAATATAGCAACGTCAACAGCAGAGAGGAAGGGATTCGAACCCTCGATTCCGCGATAACGGAATACACACTTTCCAGGCGTGCGCCTTCGACCACTCGGCCACCTCTCTATTTTCGATTTTTATCGACCCCAAATATGCCACTTATTTTCAAAAATAAAAACCCCTAAATGAGCCTAAAAAGGTTTTGTGCGTTTGTTGTGGTTTGGCGAGCCAACGAGTCCATAGAGACTCCATATAGTTCACACACCTTTTGGGCAACCAAAGGAAGGTAAGCGCTTTCGTTTCGTTTGCCGCGGTAGGGTACTGGCGATAAATAAGGTGCATCTGTTTCTAGTATAATTTTTTCCAATGGAATCTTTGATAAGAATCGATCAATTTTTCCATTTTTAAAGGTCACCACTCCCCCTATACCCAAAAGCATGTTGTGGCCCAAAGCCCTATGAGCATCGTCTTCTGTACCTGTAAAACAGTGAAAAACCCCTCGCAAACTTTCGATCTTATACTCCTCCAAGACTTGAAAAACTTCTTTAAAAGCATCTCGGCAGTGAATCACAATTGGCAAGTCGTGCTCTAGCGCCCACTGAATTTGTAGATGAAATGCTTTCTGTTGTAAGGCTAGTGTGGTAGTGTCCCAGTACAGATCGATTCCAATTTCCCCAACCGCCACGTAGTGACCTGTTTTAAGTTGTGTCTCCACGTGTGAAAGCTCTTTTTCATAATCCTCCCCTACATGGGTCGGGTGGAGCCCGATCATCAAAGACATACGGTCCGGAAATTGATCACAAAGGTCATGCATGGCCTTGGTGTAACTAGAATCAATGGCAGGCAACACAAAATGAGAAACACCTGACTCAATGGCGCGCTTTACAGCATCATTTCGATCGGAATCAAATTCAGGTACATATAAATGGGTATGTGTGTCTATAAACATCATGGCAAAAGTAAATGATTTCCATGTCTATATTTGCCAAGTATGACAACTCTGTACAAACACTTACTTTCAAAAGGATATTGCCGGGAAAGATTAACCCTAATCAATACCAATCACTTTCTGGTGAAAGCATCTATCAACAAAATAAGTGGGGTGTTTATTTTGGACACCGGCGCCTCTGCTACTTGTGTAGATTTGGAACAAACCAGACACTTTGAACTCCAAAGTGAACCCAGCTCAGAAAAAGCTTCCAGCGCCAGCACTACCGAAATGCATACCGAAATAGCCACCCAAAATCATTTACAAATCAGCAAATGGTCTTCCAAGAACAAGTCGATTGTTTTATTTGACATGCAAGCGGTCAACGAAGCTCTAACACTTCAAGACAATGACCCTGTTCACGGAATCATCGGGGCCGATGTGCTCAAATCTGGGCAAGCCATCATAGATTATAAAAACCATTGGCTCTACATGAAAACAAAAACCGCATCCTAAAAAAGATGCGGCTTATTGTCTTTGAATAGACAAATTTTCCATGTTAAAATTTATTGTACTCAAAGATATAAAAATACTATTTATAAATAGTAACATATAAATAGTAACATATTTGATGTATCCTTTATTCTTTAGCATTATGAATGAAGAACTACAAGTGAAAGACATGTTGGGAAAACTGGGCAACCGATTAAAGGAGTTGCGCAAGGCACAAGGCTACACCAACTACGAGCAATTTGCTTTTGATCATGGTTTGCCTAGAGCTCAATATGGTCGCTATGAAAAGGGGCAAGACCTGCGCTTTAGCTCCCTAGTGAAGGTGCTTACTGCATTGGATGTTAGTCTGAAAGAATTTTTTGCTGAGGGGTTTGAATAGTCCCTACAACTCCAGTGCTTTTTTGACGTCATCACCCATAAGGATGGATTCTGGTGACTCCAAAGCTTCTTTGATTGCTACCAAAAAGCCTACTGACTCACGACCATCAATGATGCGGTGGTCATAAGAGAGCGCTACATACATCATTGGGCGGATTTCAACTTTGCCATCAACAGCAACAGGGCGTTCTAAGATGTTGTGCATCCCTAAAATTCCTGACTGTGGTGGGTTGATGATAGGAGTCGATAACATAGAACCAAATACCCCACCATTGGAGATGGTAAACGTACCTCCGGTCATTTCGTCTACTGTGATCTGCCCGTCTCGCGCACGAATGGCCAGACGTTTGATCTCAGCTTCAATGTCTTTAAAACTCATTGCCTCTGCGTTGCGTACCACAGGCACCATCAATCCTTTGGGCCCAGATACTGCTACGCTGATGTCGCAATAGTCATATACAATTTGCTCATTGCCATCGATCATGGAGTTCACATCGGGATAGGTTTGCAAAGCACGTACCACGGCTTTGGTGAAAAAGCTCATAAAGCCAAGACCTACACCATGTTTCTCTTGAAAAGACTCCTTGTATTGTTTACGCAATGCAAAGATCGCCGACATGTCTACTTCATTAAAGGTCGTCAGCATGGCGGTTTCGTTCTTAGCAGCGACCAAGCGCTCGGCTACCTTCCGTCTGAGCAATGACATTTTCTTACGAGCAGTCGGGCGATCTCCAGCAGGTGTACCCATGGCAGGAACGGCCTTGACTGCATCTTCTTTGGTAATGCGTCCATTGCGACCCGTACCAACTATGTTTTTAACATCCAATCCTTTTTCAGAAATGATTTTTTTCGCTGCAGGAGACGCAGTGCCACTTGCATAGTTTTCAACAACCTCCGCTTGAGGGGCTTTTGGCTCGGGAGCAGCAGCGACCACTTTAGTATCTTGCCCTTCGGGTTTCTCTGCATCCGTATCGATTAGACATACGACAGCACCCACAGCAACTGCATCTCCGGGTTCTGCTTGCAAGGTAATCGTACCGCTTGCCTCGGCAGGTAATTCGAGGGTGGCTTTGTCAGAGTCTACCTCTGCAATGGTTTGGTCTTTTTCGACATAATCTCCGTCGGCAACCAACCATTCTGCGATTTCTACTTCCGATATGGATTCCCCTGGAGAAGGGACTTTCATTTCTAAAATCATCTCTTATATAATCATTGCGTAAATTTAACGCATATTGTTTTTTGTTTTATCAAATATATAATCGATCACTTCTTGGTGTCGACGTTTAGAACGGGTGGCACTTCCGGCCGCAGGAGCACCATAAAATCGGCGAGAAGCCACTCGAAAATCACGAGCCTCAGGCAAATGCAACAACAGGTGGCTCCAAGCACCCATATTACGCGGTTCTTCTTGTGCCCAAACAACATCTTTGACGTGCGAATATTGCTTCAATAAATCCTTGATTTGTGCGGTCGGCAAAGGAAATAATTGTTCCAAACGCACCAAAGCCACGTCTTTTCTTTTTAGATTTTCACGAGCTTCTAACAAATCGTAATAAAACTTACCCGTACAAAAAACCAGCGTACTGGTTTTTTTGACATCTATTTCTTCCTCTCTTAGAACCGGTTCAAACTGTCCATTACAAAATTCATCTAAATCAGAAACTACTTTTGGGTGGCGCAACAAACTTTTAGGTGTAAAAATCACCAACGGTTTTCGATAATTCGCTTTCAATTGTCGGCGTAATACGTGAAATAAGTTGGCCGGAGTTGTCACGTCAGCCACAAACATATTGTCCTTAGCACAAAGCTGTAAGTAGCGTTCCATACGAGCCGAAGAATGCTCCGCTCCTTGACCTTCATAGCCATGGGGAAGCAACATCACCAGTCCGTTTTGCAACTTCCATTTGTCCTCAGCAGAAGACAAGTATTGGTCGATCATGATTTGGGCGCCATTGCTAAAATCCCCAAACTGGGCTTCCCAAATGACCAATGATTTTGGACTTGCCAAGGCATATCCATAATCAAATCCCATGACACCATATTCTGACAACAGTGAGTTGTAAATATGAAATTCTCCTTGTTGATTGGATATTCCATTGAGCAGCAATACTTCTTCTTCAGAATCTTCTACTTTGACCACAGCATGGCGATGCGAAAAAGTGCCTCGCTCTACATCTTGTCCAGAAATCCGAACGTCGAAGCCTTCGTCTAGCAAAGAACCATAGGCAAGCAATTCCGCCATGGCCCAATCGAGTTTTTTGGTGTCAAAAAACATCTTTTTGCGCTCACGAACCAATCGCTTGATCTTGTTTATAAAAGATTTGTCTTCGGGCAGTTCGGTGATCACAGCACCAATATGTTGCAAACGCTCTATAGGATAGGTCGTATCAACAATTTCTAACATGGCATCTTCTTTCACTCGAACAAAGCCTTCCCATTCATCCTGCATAAAAGGAATGATATCGGTGTTTTGCTCCTTGCGGGAAACTTCTAGTTTCTCTTCAAGCTGGAGCTTGTACGTTTCTTCAAGCTGACTGAGCTCGTGCTGTGTGATAACACCCTCAGCAATTAGTTTTTCTGCATAGATGTCTCTGGGGTTTTTGTGTTTGGCAATCGCTTTGTATAACTTGGGTTGTGTAAAGCGGGGTTCATCACCTTCGTTGTGACCGTATTTTCTATACCCCAATAAGTCAATAAAAACGTCTCTGCCAAAACGGTTTCTGTAGTCCACCGCAAATCGAACCGCATGCACCACCGCCTCTACATCATCTGCATTGACATGCATCACTGGGCAAAGCGTGGTTTTGGCTACATCCGTACAATACGTACTTGAGCGTCCGTCTAGATAATTGGTCGTAAAGCCAATCTGATTATTTACTACAATATGTATGGTGCCTCCAGTTTTGTAACCATCGAGCTGAGCCATTTGAACCACCTCATACACCACCCCTTGCCCTGCAATGGCAGCATCCCCATGAATGAGTATGGGCAATACTTTTTGAGCATCCCCCGAAAAGTTGCGGTCTTGCTTGGCCCGACTGATGCCTTCTACCACCGCATTGACTGCCTCTAAGTGGGAAGGGTTGGGTGCTATATTCAAATTGACTTGAATCCCTGAATCGGTGGGTCTGTTGGAAGTCCACCCCAAGTGGTATTTGACATCTCCGTCAAAAACCTCTTCTTCATAGTCTTTGCCGTCAAATTCGCTAAAGATGTCTTTGGCGGACTTACCAAAAATATTGGTCAGCGTGTTTAGCCTACCACGGTGGGCCATCCCAACAACAAACTCCTTAACACCCGCCTCGGCAGCTGTTTCAATCAGAGTGTCCAAAGCAGGAATCAAAGACTCGCCTCCTTCTAAAGAAAAGCGCTTTTGACCCACATATTTGGTATGCAAAAAGTTTTCAAACGTAACCGCCTCATTGAGTTTTTTAAGAATGTGTTTCTTTTCTTCTCTACGAAAATTTGGATGGTTGCCATTTTTATTGATCCATTTCTGAATCCAGTTGACCCGCTCTGGGTGGCGGATGTACATATATTCAATCCCGATAGATGCGCAATAGATGCGCTCTAAGTGGATGATGATATCTGCTAAGGTAGCTGCGCCAATACCGATGATGTCTCCGGCGCTAAAGACCGTGGTAAGATCATCTTGTGAAAGACCAAAATTTTCTATCGCTAAGGTTGGGCGGTATTTTCGGCGCTCACGAACGGGGTTGGTTTTGGTAAATAAGTGTCCACTGCCACGATACGCATCGATGAGTTTGACAACACGAAACTCTTTAAGAACATCTTCAGGAACTTCAATCTCGCCTTGTTGCTCCATGCCAAAGTCAAAGCCTTGAAAAAAGGCACGCCAACTAGGCTCTACACTATCCGGATTGATGAGGTATTGGTCATACAACTCGGCAAAATGTGCTGTGTGGGCAGCGTTTAAAAACGAATACTTGTCCATCGGGCAAGAGTTTGTCTGTCTTTAATAAACAAAAGTACACTATTTCGAATAGATAACACATGTTTTTTGTGAGAAAAAAGGTGCCAAAATCTGTTTAAAAAAATGTACTTTTGAATGTGTTTGCGCTAGCCGATTGTAACAACTTTTACGCTTCTTGTGAACGGATATTCCAACCCACTTTGGAAGGGAAGCCGATTGCCATTTTGTCTAACAATGATGGCTGTGTGATCGCACGCAGCAACGAAGCCAAAGCCCTAGGACTTCCTATGGGCGCCCCCGCACACGAGTACGCTTCCTTTTTTAACCAACACAAGGTAGAGGTGTTTTCCTCTAACTACCCGCTCTATGGCGATATGAGCCGCCGGGTGATGGAGGTGCTCAAGCAATTCACGCCCCTAGTAGAGGTCTATAGCATCGACGAGGCGTTTTTGCAATTTGAAGGGTTTGAGCATTACGATTTAGACGCCTACGCCCGACAGATGCGCAAGCGTGTCCGCAAATGGACCGGTATGCCTGTC
>Ga0208880_1000058_pt1 | contig 21580 bp, 16 predicted proteins | sample Knorr_S23_td_Sur_FD_185606 | JGI IMG/M metagenome (GOLD analysis project Ga0208880, IMG submission 185606) | Marine microbial communities from Southern Atlantic Ocean transect - Knorr_S23_td_SurfaceB_ad_5m_LV_B (SPAdes) (version 2) | ecosystem: Environmental > Aquatic > Marine > Oceanic | place...
ATGATTGTTGATCTTGATGTACATCAGGGTAATGGCACGGCTTCCATTTTTGAAAACAATCCATCGGTGTTTACCCTTTCGTTCCACGGACAAAAAAACTATCCTTTTAGAAAGCAAAAGAGTGATTGTGATGTGGGGTTTGAAGATGGCACCACAGACGCTGGGTATCTTAAAGAATTGAAACATAAAATCCCCCAACTCGTCGATAGCTTTGAGCCCGATTTTATTTTTTATTTGGCAGGTGTGGACGTACTAGAAAACGATAAACTGGGTCGTTTGGGTATGACTATTGAAGGTTGTAAAGAGAGAGATCGTTTTGTAATGGAAGTGTGTAAAAAAAATCAAATTCCTGTTCAAGTGAGTATGGGAGGAGGCTACTCTAAATACTTAAAAGAAATTATTGATGCTCACTCTAATACTTTTGAAGTAGCTCAAGAACTGTTTTTTTAAACAACAAAGCGCAATCAACAAAAGAGTGCTACGCTTTTATTTATTAAAAAAGTGACGAAGTTACGCTTGATCGTGGAGTCGGAGGGAATAACCTTCGGTTTTTCCCTTGCATCCCTTTTAGGAAATACAGCAAACTGTCCTTGCAGTCCAGGTGTCTAAAACCAACAAAGCCCTTACAAATACATTTGCAAGGCTATTTATGCTTTTATCCACACTTTTGCTGTGCTTCAAAGTGGAGAAAAGGGGAGTGAAATCGAACTATTTTGGGCAGGATTTAACTATTTTACTAAAAAGTTGTTTCTAAGAATAAATTATTATTCTCGAAAATAATTTGTGGAGGATAGGGGAGTGAAATCGAACTATTTTGTTGAAGATTTACTTAAAATTATAAACCCGCAACTTTAAGGGTTGCGGGTTCTACTGTGGAGAATAGAGTAGCAAAGTCTAGCTATTTCGAGACTGATTTAATTCTTCTTACTCTAAATAATTAGTTAAAGGCTCTTTTCGTTTTTTTTTTTTACATTTAAAAGATGAAAAAACGTTTAGTTCTCCTTTTTGGATTTTTTGTTTCTCCATTTTTATTTAGTCAAATATTAACCGTTAATTCTGGATCTTCTGTTTCAATTGCTTCTGGGAGCTCTGTTACCCTTGGAGGTTTGGACATTGCTCCTTCGGATACTTATGTGATTAGTGGTGACAATGCGGTGTCTCGTTCTGCTTCTGCAATTACTGCGGGTGATAACAGCTCTGTGTCTCGCGTGTATAGCACTACAGCCTTGCTTTCAGGCTTTATAGGCACGCTAACCTTTTCTTATCTTGAGGGAGAGCTCAATGGGATAGCGGAAGGGGATCTTGTTTTGGAACTTCAAGCAGACGATGATAGCTGGACGTCATACACAGGAACAGTAAATGAAACAAACAATACGGTTAGCTATACCTTTACTGATGCAGTATCTTTTAAAGCCGTAACAGCAAGCGCAGCAGGCGCTACACTAACCATTGAAGATCTAAGCTCAGCTGCAAGCAGTATCTACGTTTATCCCAACCCAACGGCCACCCGTGTTTACATACAAGCAGAGAACATAACAAAAGCAGAACTCTTTGACCTTATGGGCAGAAGAGTAAGAACTACAAATCAAGACCAAATCGATTTAAGCGACATCAAAAGCGGCTCGTATATCTTACAAGTCACCACACAAAACAATACCACACAAACATTTAAAATCATCAAACAATGAAACGAGTTTTAATACTTTTTTTAGTCTCAATAACATCTTTAACTTTTGCTCAAAACAGTATCCTTTTCGATGCTTCTGACCAACAGTACCTTACCATTTCAAATGTGGATGACAGATTTAATGCCACTGCCGATTTTACCTATGAGGTATGGGTTAAATTCACTTCCAAGGGGTTCAATGGACAGAGGTTAGCTCCCTTTTTTGGCGGGCAACAACACGACTATGCAGCATTGATAGATAACAGAATAGGGATGCGTTTAAACTCAAACGGCGTTTGTAGTGGTGATAGAACGTTTGGAAACACAAGTACAATTGATACAGATACGTGGTATCATATTGCTTATGTTAGATCCGGAAGTGTTGTTAGCTTATACCTCGATGGAACACTATTAGGGACTACCGAATGTGCTCAAGAAGATGGTTCTGTCAAAGGAGTTTGGATGATAAATGCCAATACTATTAATATTGGTGCAATCTTTTGGAATACTAGCTATCTAGATGGATATATTGGTGGAATGAGATATGTTGTTGGGACTGCTTTGTATTCAGAGGATTTCACCCCACAATTAAGATGGGAAAAAACCAACGAAACCATTTTATTGATGAATATTAAAAACGAAGGAGCTGCATTCACTGACGAAAGTGATTACTCCAACACAATCACCTTAAATGGAAGTAGTTCAACGCCAACATTTGTAGCTGGAAACGGGCCAACACTTCCAGCAGATATATTATTTAGTGGCGATCTTAGTATAGAAAATAATTCAATTAAAAATGTAGCCGACCCTGTTTATGCTCAAGATGCTGCAACAAAAAGTTATGTAGACAATAATGTAAATTCTTTTAGTGGGAGTTATAATGACCTTACTGATCAACCATCTTTAAGAGATTTAACTGGAGATAATCCTGTAATTTTTGGAAGTCTAAGCGCTTTTGGTGGAACTTATAACAATAGGGCTATTCTTGATCTCGTTGCAAATACTGAAGGGAATCTTATCACTGGATATAAAAACGGATCAAGTGGAGATCGATTCAACGTGAAACTTGACAATACAAACGAAAATGCTGTAGTATCTAGTGGTGGTGGCTACAACCTAAAGCTTTACAGCGAGGGCGGGACTATGGAGTTTGAAGGTGATGATATGATGTCAACACCAAGCTTTACATTTAACGGTGCCGTAACTGCAACTTCATTTGCGGGCGATGGCTCTCAACTAACAAATCTGCCGACATCTGATGTTAGTTACAACGATCTTACCGACAAACCCACTACATACACCCAAGCACAAGTGGATGCTTTGATCCAAAATTTGCAAACCCAAATTGATGGCCTTACACCCCCTCAAGGAACTGCTGCAATAAACCACAACAATAAAACTTACTCTGGTGTATCTTGTGAGGGATTTTGGCTTGGATTTAAATTTAGTGTTAGTGAAACACAAACCATAACAGCATTAGGTGCCTGGGACGAGGGGCATAATGTTGACGTAAATAATGAGTTTAGCTCTTGCCCAGATGCCTCTAATTTTTCAGTCCCAATAGCTATCTATAAAAACGATGTTTTAGTTTTGGAAAAAGTGATAAACGCTTCAACCGGGTTTGTTATTGGAAGTTCAAGGTATATTAAGATTGATGATTTTGTGTTGACTCCCGGAGATGAATACTTCATTATTGGAAATTATGAGGGTTCAAGTAAGTTTGGGTATTTTGATTCAAATTTAGTTTCATCAAATTATGATAGCAGGATTACTCCTTTGACTGTGACATCGTCTCCACTTTTTTCAAAAAACACTAATGGTGATGGAACATTTCCCTCAAACTTAACAACACTTCCTGATAATCAATGGAGTGATCAATACTTCCATGTAAATTTTCTTCTCAAAAATTAAAAAATATTCCCAGGTATAAAAAATTATTATTGGGAATAATGCCTTGGAGGAAAAGGGAGTAAAGTCGAACTATTTTAGTATAGATTTGGTTAAAATCACCAAAAAAGTATTTTGAAATAACAGAATTTTATTAATGCCTATTATTATATCATCCATGTTTAATTATCTTTTTTTGCTAAAAAGCCTGAATTAGGAAATCTCTTATCTGCATCTTTACTTATGAAATTCTCTATGTCTTTGAAGCTCTCGAATGCTCCAAATTCATCAATGTTTTCAGTGTAACCTTCTTCATCATATTTATCATTCAATTCACTTTCAGCATCTTCGTTATATTTGCCCTGAAAAAAAGGATATTCAAAAACATTTCCATCGTCAGCAGAACTTATGTGATCACCATTATAATCGTTCTTCACAAAAGAGCCGTATCCATCAGGAAAGTCAGGTAAATAAGCTTCATAAACATCGTATCTATAAATCTCCTCATTGTTGGGGTACCTTCTAACATTTAATTCGAGACGATATAAATATTTTACTTGACCTTTATCAGGAGTTCCTTCTTTCGCTAAGTATGGAAGTCCATCTTTATTTATAAACACCGTTGTTCCTTTAGGTATATCAGCACGAAATTCAGTAATCTTAGAGCTGAAAAAATAAATTGTCTGCATTCTACCATTAGTCAATTCTACTTCTTTTGTATTTAAATAGTATGTTTTTCCATCCTCTGTATTATATGTATATCCAATTTTAGTATTAATATCAGAAGATTTATCTTCTTCTATTTTTTCAATTTCCTTTAAAGTGTATTGTACTGCCAATAAAGAAGCCCTGGCCGCACAATAATCATGATGCATTTCTTTTGTAATATTTAATCCCAATTCAGCAGCCTTTTTAATTACTTTTTCTAATTCTAAAACTATGTATTCAAATTTGTCATGTCTTAACCGAAGGCCTTCTAAATCTAAGTTACCGTCATTGTATTTCATAAGATACTCTTCCTTGTGAGCATTTGCCCAGTATTCATAATCATCAACTTTAATCCCCATACTGCTCATCATAACGTGTCCATTCCCTCTTTTTTGAATAGTATCATACCAATCAGGGATACTTCCCATATTATCAATAAAAGTTTTAATCGACTCTTTAAATTCATCTGTTTTTTTATTTTCCCACCCAGTACGTAAAGGTGAAGGTGGTGAGTTTGGAATGCTCACAGACCTATTATTTTGGGACTTAGATTTCCTCCCCATCAAATATGCTACAATAGCAAATAGGACAATACAAGATGATAATAATATAATATATTCCATAATGTTTAAGTTTTTTTATAGTTAGTAAACAGAGGATACAATAGTGTAATAGCCCATACAAAGTCAATAATTGTCCATAATGGTCTTGTAATATAAAACTTATGAAAAGGCTATTCAAAATTCTTTAGTGTTGTTTTTAGGGTCTAAATCATTTGACAAACGTTCGTATGCAGCTTGTATTTCTTCGTTTGTAGCGCCTTCTTGGAGACCTAGTGTTTTAAGATGTTTTTTCAATTTTTTTATTTTATTAAAATTAATATATTTAGTTAAATTTTTTTCTTTTGGAAATTTTATCATGTAACCCTTACAGAACACTTGGAGTCACTTCAAATTCTGGACAAAAATTAATTCAAAGAAATCTATCAAAACTTAAAGCATTTTCAAAATTAGGAAAGTCATTAGATCTTGATTATGATCTTTCTTTTCTAAACTTAAAGCCTGTTGATAGGTCTACTAATGTAATTAGTAAAGTAGACACTAAAATACTTTTAGATGAAAATAAAATTAAGTTTAGTTTGTTCTGGTTTCAAGAAACAACTTCTTTTGATTCAGTTGCTTTAGCAAACTTAATTAAGGGGGACGTTGAAAAAGCATTTGCGATATGGAATAAGGTTATCAAGTCAGAAGAGGTTGACTCAAAAAACTTTTCTGCCGTTAATAATATTTCAACATTATCATTAATAAGTGTTCTTGAGGGCTCAAAAAAAGATAAATTTAAAGCGGATAAAGAATCAACCTCCAAACTAAAATCAGCACTTAAGCAGAAGATTAATTTGATTAAATCAGATTGTTTTAATGATTTTTGTTTAAGTGTTGGTGCCAAATCGACCATAAACCCAAATGATATTAATTTATTTTTTTCGGAAAAAATTATTGAAACATTAAATAAAAGTTTTTCCGCAAAGCAAATTTTTGCTTTAATTGATGATGTTGATGCATCACTATCGGAACTTTATAGAAAAAATCTTATTCAAATCCCTGTTTCAAACATTAAGGAAATGATTGAAACAACATCATTAGCTTTGAAAAACAATGTAGAAAAAGGGCTCTCACTTGGAAAAGAACTAATTAAAAGCACGGTTAAGGACTTAAAATATTTAAAAGAAACTATTGGTGAAAACCATCATCAATATCAGTCTTTAGCCGATAAAGTTTCTAATCAGGTTTTGCAATGCGGGATTAATTACTTTAATGAAATGGGAGAAGATCAATCCTATTTAAACTCCTATAAGTATGCACTTTCTATAGCGACAAGTGACAAAACTAAAGCCAGAGCAAATGATTGTATAAGGCACTGTGAGGAGGAGATAAATGCAAAAATATGCAAGTTTTGTAATGAAAATGAAGTCACAAAAAGTTCATTTGGTTTACGAGTAAAAATGCATAAAATGACAGGTCTTAGTCAATACAGTTATTTTAAAAATGGGGGACTTGAGGTAAAATGCTGCAATTCTTGTAAAAACAAAAAAAGCACTAATAAAATTATAGCCCCAATTTTAGCACTTGTAGTTTATGGAGGTGCAGCTGCCTTAACTAGCGGAGTACTCGTTATAATTGATTTCTTTACTGGTTTTAACATCGGGAAATGGTGGTTTAAGTTTATGAATAAAAAAATATATTTTGAAAGTGTTTCTAATCACCCTCTAGTTAAAGAATCTATTAGACAGGGTTATGAATATGGAATGCCATAAACGTAATAACATTAAACAATGAAAAAATACCTCTATATAATAGCAACATTAATCTTTGCATTAGACGTTTGCGGTCAAGCGGATTCAATCTCCTCAACAAAAATAGAATTGGAATTTTCAAAACTGAATTCAAAATTTTCCTTGCTTGACAATGAAATTTCCTTAATAATTGCGCGCAATCAAGCTCATTTTGATTCCATTTCTAATCATGTGATGTACTTGGAAAATAGATTTGTCAATAATCAATTTAGTATTGATAGTTTGAATCAACTCTTAATGATGTCATTATTGAAAATTAATAAACTTGAAAATTCACTTAGTAACCTAAAAAAGCAATTGGATCAGAATATAGATGGATTAAAACAAGAAACCACTCAACTCGAGGGTGTTACTTCATCTTTGTCTAGCGATTTAATGTTATCTAAAAAGGAAGTGTCAGAAATAGCCAACGTATCTAACAATAATTCACTTTCAATTCGTAATGTGAATGAAGAAATAAGTAACAAACAAAAACTTTGGTTTGTAATAATTTCAGCACTATTAATTGTAGTACTATCGATTTATTTAGTATTGTCACGACGTCAAGCTTCTAACGCTAAAAGAATAGCTTTAAAGCAGCAGGAAATTTTTGAGAAGCAAATTGAAGATGGGCAAAAACTAATGGATTGGTTATCTGCTCAATCCGACGTTATTAGGCCAACTTCTAATGGAGAAATTGATCATTCTTTTGCAAAGCGGGTTGCAGACGAAATTGTTCGAATTACGACAAACTTATCAAGGATGGACTCTACAATTAAAGGATTTAAACAACTTTCAGCTTCTGTTAGGAAACTTGAGCAATCTCTAAATTCTAACGGTTATGAATTAGAAAATTTATTAAATAAACCTTATAATGAAGGAATGAATATTGAAGTCAATTTTGTCACTGATGAAAATTTGAGTGAAGGTGAAAGTGTCATTACGAGAATTATAAAACCACAAATAAATTTTAAAGGTAAATTAATACAAGCGGCCCAAGTCGAGGTTAGCCAAGGAGAATAAATTACACTATGAATAAAATAAAATACGGAATTGATTTAGGAACGACCAATTCGGCGATAGCTGTTATTGACAAAGGGGAGAGCGATGTCATAAAAAGTGAAGTCCAGAAAGACACCATGCCATCATGTGTTAGTTTTTCAAAAAAACAGAGTGTTTCAGTAGGGGACAGAGCATATAATCAACTAGCTTCCGATAAAGCAAAAGCTTTAAAAGTAGGTAAGGAAGGTAACTCTAATACGTTTATTGAGTTTAAAAGAACTATGGGTTCTGATAAAAAATACCACTCTGTATTTATGGATAAAGATTTTTCTTCTGAAGAACTTTCATCGGAGGTATTAAAAAAATTAAAGTCTTTCACTCAGGGAAGTGAATTTAAATCCGTTGTTATTACTATTCCCGCAATGTTTAATGACAATCAAAAATCGGCAACACAAAGAGCTGCAGCTTTAGCTGGATTTACTCAGGTTGAGCTATTGCAAGAGCCTATTGCTGCTGCAATGGCCTATGGTCTTGATGAAAAAGTTAAAGATGGTCAAATCCTAATTTTTGATTTTGGAGGAGGAACTTTTGATGTTTGTTTGGTTGATGTTGAAGATGGGATTATGCAAGTTAGAGATACCGAAGGAGACAATTGGTTAGGTGGTAAAAACTTGGACAATGCAATTGTTGATGAAATCCTTATGCCTTACGTTAAAGAAAATTTCACTATTGATAGTTTTATGAGTGATGAAATTAAGAAATCTCTTTTGAAAAGTGCACTTAAAGCCAAAGCGGAAGAAATCAAAATTAATTTGTCTTTTGCAGATTCATATGATGTAATATCCAATCTTGGTGAATATCCTGAAGATGATGCAGGAGAGGAAATTGAACTTGATTTTGAGGTAATACATGAACAAATGAAAACAACTTTGGGTCCGATTTTTCAAAAAGCAATTGATATTTCAAAAACTGTTTTAAAAAGAAACAATATTACTGGAGGGGACTTAAACTCTCTAATTTTGGTTGGTGGCCCAACATTTTCACCTGTACTACGTGAAATGTTAATTGAACAAATATGCGCTCCAAACACTTCGGTTGATCCTATGACAGTTGTTGCCCGCGGTGCTGCTATATATGCTTCACAGTTCGACATTGATGAAGTTATTGCTGATGAGGTTAGAGATGTCTCAAAAATTCAATTGGACTTATCCTATGAATCTCAATCTGTTGAGACTGAGGAAATGTTAGTTATTAAGCTCAACGAAAATAAAACACAAGGGGTGATACCCGCTAAAGTTTTTGTTAATGTTAAGCGTTCTGACGGTGGATGGGAGTCAAATAAAGAAGAAATTGATTCCACAGGTAACATAATCGATTTGGTTTTAAGAGCGGGAAAACCCAATAATTTCGAATTGTTTTTGACGGATGAAACTGGTGAGCAAATCCCATGTGAGCCCACAGAGCTTACTATTTTACAAGGGGTTAAAACAGGCAGTGCAACGTTAGCCTATAACTATGGTGTTGAGTTATTGGGAGAAAACGGTAAAGCTAATTTTTACAAAATACCGGGTCTTGAAAAAGGACAAACCATGCCTGCTAGCGGAGAAAAATCGGGACTAAAAACACTAAAAGATATAAGACCTGGCTCTTCTGATGAAATTAATATTTCAATTTATCAAGGACCTGATGAAGCCGAAGGCACGAGGGCGAATAATCAAACTTGGGTTAATACTGTCCGTTTAACGGGTCAAGATATTGCGAAATTATTGCCTAAAGGATCAGAAGTAAACTTGTTTTTAGAGATTGTAAGAGATGGAGTTTATAATTTATCTGTTGACGTTCCTTATTTAAACGATACTATTGAAAAAACATTTGAAAAACATGAACAACAGGGAGAGGATGACAACTGGTTTTCTGAACAGTTTAAAAATATTGAAACAGAAATTGAAGCCTTTGAAAAAGAAAATAAAAGTTTCAGCACTGACTCACTAGAAAAGATTAAGACAAGAGTAAAGAACATAAAACAGGAATACGAATCACGTAAATCAGATTATGACACTCGAATGAAAGTAAGAGACGATTTACGAAAACAATTTACAGCACTCGATAACCTAATGAATGAAAGTGCGTGGCCTATTGCAGAGCAAGAGCTGAAATCAACATTTTATGAACTTGAAAAAAAGGCTGAAAATTCTGAAGATTCATCTACAAAGTCTGCATTTAATGATTTGAAGAATCGTATGAATGCAGTTTTAAAGAATAAAGATGTTTATGAAGCTAAAGAACTTCGTGAGGAGATGGGTAGTTTTTATGTGCAAATTCTTGACAATGAACATGGGGTTGAGTTATTTATTTCAATTTTGATTAACATGAATGATGACTTTGATTCTCAACCATGGTCAGATCGATCAAAAGCACGTTCGATACTTAATGCTGCTTTAAAAGAGGTGATGGATAATCCCAATCGAGAAAGAGCGCTTAGTTACTGCCAGCAACTTTGGCGTTTGCTTCCCAATCCAAATGAAGCTGGTCAGCGAGACGATATTTTGAGTTAAATGTTATAAACGATTCATGAGTATTTTAAAAAATATACAAATCAAAGACCGATATAAAATCAAACATTTTATTGAAGAAACATCTTTTTGTTCCATATACTCAGGAATTGATTTAGAAAACAGCAAACAGGTTTCCTTGAGCATCTATAAAGCATCAAAAATAGCTCGCGATGATCTTGATGAAGATGGTAATTTAAGAGAGTTAGGTTTTTTAAGATTAGCTCTTGATGGGTTTCCAAAACTTTTAGGTTCTGGTGATTTTGGGCACGATTTAGAACAATATAGATATATAGCAACCGAATTTATTATTGGCGAAAGTGTATTAGACCGAATGAAGCGCACTGGGCCATTAGGTGAATTTGAAGCTATACAAGTAGGCTCAAAGCTTATTGAGATTGCCAATTCGTTACATTCCAAAAATAAACCAATCTTAATGAATGGCTTATCACTCGATAATATTGTTTTTGATATGAGCGACGAATCAGAAACCATTAAACTTAGAAACTTAATCAATGTTCGTTTTTTTGAAGAAGAATTTAAATTTAATTATTTAGATGGTTTAAGGTTATCTCATTTGGCACCAGAGGTATTTAATAATGTTTTTACCCCTAAAACAGATATGTATAATATTGCTGCGTTGATTTACCAGATGGTTTGTGGTGTCTTGCCGTATAATGATGAAAATGGTCAAGATATAAAATCGCCTAATAAACTAAACGAATACTTGAATACTAGGCTTCAACCGCTACATTTTTCAGACACATTTGAGCAGCATTTAAAAAAAGTATTGAGTAAAGCACTCAATCAAGATCCCGATAATCGATTTGAAACGCTTAATGAATTTTCCAGTTACCTAAATAGAGAGAAGTTATTAAATACTGAACGAAACAATGCAGTTAACAAGAAAGTTGTAAAACACGGAAATGGATTTGAAGATGTAGCTGGAATGAAAAGTTTAAAAAATCAATTAACTTCAGAAGTTTTAGATGTATTAAGACGTCCTGATCATTTCAAAAAATATGGTGTATCTATTCCTAATGGAATGTTATTGTACGGCCCTCCTGGGTGCGGAAAATCTTTTATTGCGGAAAAATTTTGTGAGGAAGCTGGATTTAATTTTTTCATGATTAAGCCTTCCGATTTGAGTTCTATATACGTAAGTGGAGGTGAAGAGAAAATAGGCCAATTATTTTCACAAGCTGAAGCTAATGCACCAACGGTTATATGTTTTGATGAAGTTGATGCAATTATGCCAAAGAGATCCGATGATACAAACCAATCTATTTCTGCTCGTGTAAACGAATTTTTATCTCAAATCAACAAGTGTTCAGATAGAGGGATTTTTGTAATTGCTACTACAAATCAGCCAAATTTAATTGATGAGGCGATGCTCCGAACTGGAAGATTAGAAATTAAAATATATGTATCTCCCCCTGACACAATTGCACGAGCTGAACTTTTTGAGTTACATTTAAAGAATAGACATTGTGAATTTGGGATTGACTTTGATTTGTTGGCCTCCAACACCCCCAATCATGTTGCAAGTGACATAGAATATATTGTGAATAAAGCTGCTCACAAGGCTGCCATTAGTGAAACACGAATATCAATGTCTATACTATCTGAAATTTCAGAAAATTTTAGCCCATCGATAAGTCAAGAAATTCTTGAATCTTACAAAAAAGAACACACGATTTTTACAGACTCAGGCAGACAACAAAATCCAAGAACCCCCATAGGATTTAAAAGAAATTAATTAAACACTTCGAAATATGGAACTTATTGATTTTAAAGAACTGTTATTAGAGATTGCCGTATGTGCTATGGCATGTGACGGAGATATAGATCAAAGGGAAATTGAAGCCCTTCATAAAATAGAAAAGAACTCACCTTACTTTTCTTCAACAGATTTAACTAATGCATTAGAGGTTTCACTTCAAACTTGCAAAGCAGATATTAATGCTTTTAAAAAAAATGTATTTGATAAGTTAAAGAATAATACGCTCAACCCTGTGCAAGAACTTACTTCATTGGAAATATCCTTAAGAATTATAAGGGCTGATGCAAAAGAAGAGGATAGTGAAAAGAGCTTTATAAACGATTTGAGAGCTTACTTGGAATTAGATGATTTTATAATACATCAGCGCTTTGGTGATATTGAGTACCTAAAACCAAAACAATCTGAGTTTAAATCTACTAGATTAGATGATAACATGACTGAGGAAATTGATAAATCAAATTGAAATATGGGACTATTTAATTTATTCAAAAAAAAATCTATAGCAGAAAAGAATGCTGAAAAAGCAAAAAAAATAAGAAAGAGGACTATCATCCATGAAAAGCAAAGTATGATGCATCAAATGATAGTCTCAGTTCCTCATGACGCATCTTATCAAGATGAAAATCCAGATGGAGAGGGTCCTTTTGGATTAACTAAGTCTAATCCAATTCCTGTGCATGGAATAGACAATATACCTGCCTACATGGATAAGTTACGTTACAGGTATGAATCCAAATCTAGTCCTGGTGTATACTCATTTAACCCGGTAGATTTTGTCCGAACAAGTGACTCTGATAAATCAAAAGTAGGTTCAAAAAAACCTAATGCTCCTTTTGTCGCCTCAAGTACTTCTTCCCCCAACATTAAAGGCCCAATTGACGTTTATAACCTTTATTCAATTAGTGGTGAAATGTTAACGAAAATTTATGTAAACAGTTATTCATTAAAGACGTCAAATAAGGTGCCAGACGGTTTTTTCCACCGAGATGAAATTCCTGCCGTTAGAGATACTAAGGTTTTAATGGAGTTATTAAAAAAATAAATATGAATCACCACTTTAAAACTCTTGGTTTAGACAATAATGCAACCCAGCAAGAAATTCAAGAGGCTTACGAGCGTTTGTCAAAAGAATTAGTACCTGAAAATAACAATAACGAAGATTTTTTTAAAGATGAATACAAAAAAATCCAAGAAGCATATAACGCTTTAAGTCATAGCTCGATTTTGAAGAATAGTGGTTCAACAAAATCCTTTAATAATACTAATAGCGATAAATCTAGCTCAAATGCATCAGGCTCAGTAACTGTAACTATTTCTTCCGAGAAAATAGAGGAGCTCAAAAATAAAAAACTAGATACAATTCAAACCACTTCTGTCCCTAATGGTTTAAAAACATTGAGTGTACTAAGTATGATTGGCTCGGGATTCTGTGCGTTATTATATTTAGGTTTAACGTTTTCTGGTTTTGGTGGCTTTGGTTTTATTTTTTTAATTTTTACTGTCCCATTTGTATTAAAATTCATCGGCGCAATGAAAATGTTTAAAGGGAAAAAAGCTGGTTATAAAACTTATTTGATTCCTAGTATTGTCTTAAATGTTCTTTTAGGTTCGAGTATTGTAACCGGTTATCAAAATAATAATTTGATAGCTTCAATTTTGTTTGTTGGTTCGATGATTATTTTTTCAATAATTTTTTACAATTACAAAGATGATTTGAAATAAAAATCAATTAACATTTTAAAATTTAAACTTATGAAAAAACATCTTGATGTCTTAGGTCTAAAAAAAGGAGCCTCTCAAGAAGCAATTCAAGAAGCTTATGATAAACTTAGCAAAGAATTAGACCCTGCTAACAACGATAATAAAGAATTTTTTGTTGAAGAATATAAAAAAGTTCAAGAAGCTTATGAAGCTTTGAGTAATTCTTCGATTCTTGCCACAGAAAAAGGTTCTAAAAGCCATAAAAGTCAAGATCTTGATTTAAAGCAAAAGGAGTCGTTAAATGATCAGCCTCCTAAAATTAAATCAAAAACTTCAAAACGTGATTATGCATTTGGAGGTCTTTTATTTTTTATTGCCACAGGTATCTGGGGAGTTTTTTTACAAAACATGGGATTCTTCGTTCATAGTAATGATTACACACAAAAAGTTAGAGTTGTAAACACAGTTGACGTTGATGGAAGTGTAGAGGTTGATGGAGGATATATTACGGCTGAGGTTGATGGAACTGTAGAAGTTGGTAACACTGTTGATATTAATATATCAGAAGTGAATGGCTATAATACAATATCATACGAAAGTGGTTTACTAGGAGTTTATAATCGTGGTAATTAATCTCCTTTTTAAAAGCCTATTAATTTTTTAATTTGTGAAAAAGTATTTTGATATATTGGGTCTTATTGAAGGTGCCTCCAAAGAAGAAATTCGGGAAGCGTATGAGCGAATATCTAAAGAACTTGATCCAGCTGAAAATGACAACCAAGAGTTTTTTATTGAGGAATACAATTTAGTCCAAGAGGCTTACGAGGCCTTAACTGGAGACGACCCTACTAAGCCAAAGGAAATTGAATCTAATTCATCAATGGCTCCAGATATATTTAAGGATTCAGATTCCCTAGTTATTATAATTAAAAAATATAAATCTTCTGATGATGACAAGAAATTAGAAATAATTAAATCTTTAGAGACACACAAAAAGGGGAATGAAATTTATCAGCAAGCTTTAGCTATTATTTATAAAAATGAAAGCAAAAATGAAATTATTAAAGATTCAGGAAATGATGTATTAAGTGACAAAGAAAAAGCAGGTTCAGATAAAAACCCTGTCCAAAAGTCGAAACTTAAATCAAAGAAAATACTAATTGGCGCTTTATTTTTTGTTGTATTGTTTGTGGGCTCGACATATATATACTTTTTAAAAAAAGTGGATGACTTTAAAAGTGAGATTCCCAGTTTAATTGAGCAATCCAAGAATTTCCAAAACAGTTCCAGAGAATTTTGGGAGTCTAAATTTTTAGAAAACCACCCAGAAATCGTTAATAAACATCTTACAGACGGTACAAATAAAGGGTTTCTATTTGAAGAAAGTGATAGAACAAAAACTATCGATTCAGTCATCCAGTTTTTAATGTACTCTAAGACCCTTAACTTTCAGGTTTTTAAACCTGATTTCTTTGAATGTGTTTACTATAATGCTGTTAATTCAGATAATTATTGGAATCATTATGTAGTTGGTTTTGAAAAAAACTCTCAAACTAAAAAATCTTTACCTCCTTACATTGAGATGTTAAAAAGAACAAAAGAAAAACATAATGTTTCAGAAAAGGAATTTGAAGATTTGATAAAGATGGTTGGTGGTTTAAGTGTTTTTCACCAAGCAAAAGCTACAGATATTGACGTTAGATGTAAAGGATGTCTTGAAAACTATCAAGTAACGTATGAAACAAATTTTTCAGCAATAACTGATTTTTATGATTTTACGGATGTATACTTTACTCAGAAAAATGAAAACAATAGGCTGAACAAATTATTTTTGGATAAGTACAATAGTACCTACATGAAATTAACTAGGGGCATGACTCAATCCCTAAAGGATAAGTTAAGAACAAAATTAGAGGATGCATCTTTTCCTAGAATGAATAAAGACCCGAAATCATTTTTTGGATCGAATGCTGGACTTAAGCATGTCGCATATTCATTTGATAAATATGATGAGGACTTAACCCTTTTAAATACATATGCAGACGAGATTTTTAATGATTTTTATTTGACGAATTCATTAACTACAGGATCTACACCATACAGATATTGTTATGGCAGAAATCCATATTGTTCTCCTCCATATGGATACGCAGAATGTTCTTTTATAGATATTAATGCACCATCAAGAACTGACGTAATTGTGGTTATAAAGAAAAACAATCGTGTATACTCGCATGCTTATATTAAAGCAGGAGGATATTATAAGTTTAAATTAGGGAATGGAAATTTTCAAACATTTTTCTATTATGGAAATGGTTGGAATCCTAATAAGTTTATAAAAAATGCTGATTGTGGGGATATTTTAGGCGGGTTTGTAAAAAATGAATCATTGGACAAATCAGATGTTATCCGCCTTTACAATAGCAGTATGACTTATACTTTATATAGTGTTGAAGGAGGTAATTTCAGTCCGAAAACGAGTAATAAAAATGAAGCTTTTTAAATATTTTATTCCTTCATTACTTGTTAATATAATTTCTGCACAAAATTGTATTGTTGGGGATTGTATTGATGGCTATGGGGAAAAAAAATGGAAATCATCTTTATACAAAGGAAACTTTAAAGGCGGGAGAATGTTTGGATATGGTGAATATACCTGGACAAATGGAGAAAGTTATATTGGAACCTTTAGAGAAGATTTTTTTGAGGGTAATGGTGTCAGAAAATACAAAAGCGGAGCTGTCTATGAAGGAGGATTTAAATATGATAAAAGACACGGTAAAGGGAAAATAAAGTATTCCACTGGTAGTAGTTATTCAGGTAACTGGAGATTTGGTTTTTGGAATGGAATAGGCCTGTATAAAGATGGCAAAGGTTATTCACACGAGGGGAATTATAATTTTAATAAGAAGGATGGTTTTGGTAAACAAAAGTGGTCTAATGGCGATGTGTACGAAGGCAACTTTAAAAACGATTACAGAGAAGGTTACGGGATTTATAAATGGATATCCGGTGAAATATACAGTGGTAATTGGAAAAATGGAAAGAAACATGGGTTTGGTATAAGTGAAAAAAATGATCAAATACTTAAAAAAGGTATTTGGTATAATGGTGTATATACATCTAACGAAACAGGATGTATAGAGATTGGTCAGGAGTGTTTAAAAAACCGTCTTTGTTGTAAAATTAAGTATGAAAACTCCGAAATTCTTTTTTCTGGTTCCAGAAAAACTATGGTTCCAGTTGAAAAATCACCAACGTATTTAAAAACCTATCCCAATGCTAAAAAAAGATATTTTTATGATGAAGAATGGAACGTTGTTGATGAATTTAACTCCTCATACTACAGGGAAATAAGTGATTATGACTCTGCAGATAAAACATATTTAGTAAGAGATTACTTTTCAAAGACTGATAAACTTCAATTTGAGGGGAGATCAAAAAGTAATAATCCCTATGCGACTAATAATGAAACTATGGTTTTAGATGGAAAGTGTTTTTGGTATAAGGAAGATGGCTCGATAGATTATGAAGTGAATTTTTTAGAGGGTAGAGAGCATGGAAAAACAATTTTCTATCTAAAAAATGGCGAAACCATTGTATTGAATTATGACCGTGGATTAATGTTAAATAAAGAATAAATGAAGATTAGCCATTACACAGTCCTTGGTATAAATCAGGATGCATCACAACAAGAAATAGAGGCTGCTTATAAGCGTTTATCTAAAGAATTAGACCCTAAAAACAATAACGACCAAGAATTTTTTAAAGAAGAGTATAAAAAAGTACAGGAGGCTTATAGGGCTTTGAGTAACTCTTCTATTTTAGCAACTGAAAAAGGTGCACGCATGGGAACTAAAGAAACTCACCCTATCAATTCTCCACAAAAAAATCAAAGCAATAGAATTTCAAAATTTTTTTTAAAAAAAACAGCTTTTATCATGATGTCTTTTGTCATTGTTACAATAGCTTTTATCTCTTATTTTTTATTACAACCAGAAGTGTTTTTAATTGATGACACTATTACAGTTAAAGGAATTACAAAGACAAAAAAGGACCTAAAACCTATAACAGGTGTAATTGATGGTATGGGCGCATTTAAAAATGGCATCAAGGAAGGTAAACATCAGATATTACATGATTCTTTAAACATTTTATTAGCTGAAGGTAAATTTAAAAAAGGGGTTAAAAAAGGCAAGTGGCAGTACTATTATGATAACGGCCAATTAAAAAAAGAAGTCAATTATAAAAACGGACTTAAAGACGGGTATTTTCAATTTTGGAACAATAAAGGATTACTTATTGCTGAACGAAACTACAAAGCGGACTCCATTGTAGGAACAAATAAAGCTTGGTCAAACAATGGCCAACTTATACAAGTGGCTGATTATGATGATGATTTTATAAGAATTTTTAATAGAATGGGTGAAGTGAGTTATGAAGGTTCTTTTTTGAAAATTGCGTCAGAATGGTCCTCAATAACCTACCAAAACACAAGGAGCTCATTATCGTTAGCGCCACTTGAACTAAACATTAAATGGCGTTACAGAGTAAAAAATGCCGACGGAACCCCATGTATCTCAGGGGGATTGGTGTTTGTTGCGTCTGAAGACGGTAGTGGTGGTTATATTAATGCTTTAGAACAATTTACAGGAGAACTGATTTGGCGTTCTAAAACAGGACCAAATCGTGCTCATAGTACAACAGTTTCAGAGGGTATGGTGTTTGTTGCTTCTAATGACGTTAGTGATAGTTATATTTATGCTTTAGATAAATATACAGGTGAACTAATTTGGCGCTCTAAAACAGAGGGAAAGTTTAGAGATATAACTGTCTCTGAGGGTATTGTGCTTTCTGGTGGCTATGATAGTTACATTACTGCTTTAGATCAATTCACAGGAGAACCTTTATGGGCTTATAAAAATGTTGAAGATTCAAGACAATCATGTGTTTCAGATGGTATTGTGTATTTTGGATCTACGGATGGCTACATATATGCTTTAAACCAATTTACAGGTGAACTTAAATGGCGGTATGAAACTCAAGGCAGCACGTATGTGAGTATACCATCGGTTTCGGAAGGTATGGTTTATATGGGATCTGGGGATAACTATATTTATGCTTTGGACCAATTTACAGGACAACTTATATGGCGTTATAAAACAACTAGAACTGTTTTTAGTCCATCTGTTTCAGCAGGGTTGGTGTTTGTTGCGTCTGCTGCCAGTGGTGATAGTTATATTTATGCTTTGGATCAATTTACTGGAGAACTAATTTGGCGCTCTCAGGCTGGAACTTATACATCTGCAAATACAGTTTCTGGAGGTATGCTTTTTGCTGGATCCTTGGATGATTATATTTATGCTTTGGATCAATTTACTGGAGAGCTTAAATGGCGTTACAAAACTAAAGGTGGCGCTTTTGATCAATTTACACCTATTTGTAAAGGAATGATGTTTTTTGTCGATCCAGTTGAAGATTATGTTTACGCTTTTGATAATTAAAAAATGAAAAACCTGAAATACCATAGTTACAAAGCAGCATATTCCAGAATGAACTTGGCTATGGACAAAGGATTTTATTTAGAAGCTATAACTATACAGGAAAGTATTATTTCTGATCGTTTACTAAGTTTTGTAGTAAGAAGTAGTCAGCTTGTTGTCACTAAAGAAAAACTTCACTCAATCACTTTTTCAAAACTTATCAAAATATCGAAAGTCTATTTTGACAATCAAAAACTAGTTGATGACTTAGAGAATTTTAGATTAAAAAGAAATCAATGTCTTCACGGTTTTGTTAAATCCTTTCCAGGAAAACCGACCATAGTTGTTAATGATTTTATGGCTTTGGTAATACAAACATCAAAAGCAGGAAAAAAATTAACACGTGAAATAGATTATTGGCATAAAAAAATGAAAAGAAATAATTTTAAAATATAAAATAATAAACTAATATTGAAGAAAAACTACTTTAAAACTCTCGGTCTTAATGAAGGTGCTTCACAAGCCGAAATTCAAGCTGCCTATGATAAATTGTCAAAAGAGCTTAACCCCGAAAACAATGACAATCAGCAGTTTTTTATAGAAGAATATAGAAAAATACGAGAGGCTTATATGGCTTTGATAAACTCTTCTATTCTAGCAACTGAAAAAGGTTCGCAAATCAATATGTCAGAAAATAAGAGTTCTCAAAAAAAAATAATCCCCAACAGAGAAGAGCCAGTACTTAAAAATCAAAACACCTTTTTTTCAAAAAAATTACTAACAGGTGTAGTTACAATTGTAATTATCTTGATTACTGTGATTTTTGCTATTAAAAATATTTATTCCCCAAATCCAATCTATTTAGATGAAAATGGAATAACAATAAAAGCACAAAAATGGGCAAAAATTGGAGATCAGGGTTATATTGATGATGTTTTATATACCATAGTAGACAAAGACAGCTTACTAATGATGATAGAAAAAGGACATTTTGTAAATAAGGTATGCACCTCTCTGATAACGGACATGAGTGAGTTATTCAATGGAAAGACAGCTTTTAACCAAGATATTAGCAATTGGGATGTAAGTAATGTGAATAATATGAATGGAATGTTTCGAAATGCTGAATCATTCAACCAACCTATTGATATTTGGAATGTCAGTAATGTTACCCAAATGAAGGAAATGTTTAATGGCGCAAACTCTTTTAATCAACCTATAGGTTCCTGGAATGTATCTAAGGTAAATTCAATGGAAGCCATGTTTTCAGGTGGCACCACTAAAGACTACTACAACAGTTTCAGAATAAAAGATCAAATATTAGGTTCAAACTTTAATCAAGATATTGGCTCTTGGAATGTGAGTAACGTTAAAAATATGGATCTAATGTTTGCAATGGCATCGTCTTTTAATCAAGATATTAGCAATTGGGATGTGCATAATGTAACAACAATGAGTTCTATGTTTTTTCGTGCATCGTCTTTTAACCAAGATCTTAGCAGTTGGGACGTGACAAACGTAAAGTATACTTTTTTAAGTAATAGTATTGGCGGAAGTTGGACTTATTTTGCGGAAGAAACACCCAGTTGGACCCTTCCGAAACCAAATTTAATATATAATTAATTGAAAAACATAACTAATTTAGAAATCAAGCGACAGCGTGTAGGACTCATAAAAGAGCTTTCTTCATTTGATATTATTGAGATATATAAAAAGGCTGCATTTAAAACTAAATTAGAAATTATTGCGACTATAGAGGTGCTAAAACACACAGAAAAAAATTATCATGAGGCACTCGATCTAATTTTTAAACTAGAAAAAGTAAAAGACTCTTCAGGGCTAATAACACAATTGTCAAGGCGCGAATTGGACTCTAAGGTGTTGTCTAGTGTAAAACGTATGGAAATGGCTCCAAAACCAAAGCCAGTGCCTAAAAACCCCATTATTCTACCTAAAGTTGAATTATCTTTTTATAGTAGGAATAAAACCCCAATTTTAATTATTTCTAGTTTTTTATTTATATTTCTTATTTACTTAACGCTAAATAAATCTTCAAATACTACGGATAAAGAAAGTCACAAACAGAAGATCTCAACCAATTCAACTTACATACAATTAATTCCGGAACATGATCATAAATTTGTGAAAACAAGTGTAAATGGAATCCCAACAACATTTTTGTTAGATACTGGCGCCACTACATCTACAATCTCAAAGTCGTATCTTAAAAAACATATCTATTCGGGCTTTGTCAATAGAGAGTCCAACTTTTTAAGATACGCATACTATACTATGGCCAGCGGTGAAAGTATTTATGCCGAAGTTTGGCAGTTTCCCTCAATCAAAATAGGTCCAAAAACAATTTATAATGTCGAAATCGCTGTTATGGATGATGTAGACGATGATGGTTTTCTAATGGGTATGTCAACAATTAATAAATTAGGAAAAACAACAATTGATTTAAAT
>Ga0208880_1000059_pt1 | contig 21233 bp, 30 predicted proteins | sample Knorr_S23_td_Sur_FD_185606 | JGI IMG/M metagenome (GOLD analysis project Ga0208880, IMG submission 185606) | Marine microbial communities from Southern Atlantic Ocean transect - Knorr_S23_td_SurfaceB_ad_5m_LV_B (SPAdes) (version 2) | ecosystem: Environmental > Aquatic > Marine > Oceanic | place...
ACCCGCTTGTAGATAAGGACGAAGTTCACCCGCTTGTACAATACCTCTTGTATCAACTTCAACATAGTTGTAGTTTCCAGGAGCAACATTTGAAAGATTTAAATTTAAACTTGTATTGATGCTGGTTCTACCACTACCAGTGATATCACCGTATAATGTAATAACATCGTTCTGTGTATTATATCCACTATCGTTTGTAAATGAACTAATAGTTGTAGGAACATTAATTGTTATTTTACCTTCGTCATCACTTGATGTTGTGACAGCACCACTACCAACAAATTGAATAGTTTCACCACTGTTGATAATACGAGTGGTGCTGTCGTCCGCCGCAACACTGAACGCGGTAATATAACCTACGTCATTCACAAACAGACTGAGTGGTGATCCTGCTTGTAATCCTTGTGTAACAAAACCAACGTCATTAGTAAACTGAGAGAGATTCAAGTTTGTAAACGAAGTGCTTAAGGTTACACCACCTGTTGCGTCGAAATTTATTGGACCTGCCGCGATTGCTCCAACTAACTGGAATGGTCTAGCAGTCTTTAATCTTACGGTTTGTTCAGATTCAACACTGTTAGGTACTTTGCCAGCAACAGCGTCAACTAATACTGTTGAGTCATCTGCAAATACACTACCTTTCAAGTCACCAACGTGTTGTGTTCCTTGTTGAGTGTATGCTGATAGTTCTGATTGTAATGCAAGTGTTCCACTAGCATTTGGTAAATTAATAGTTCTATTATCTGTTGGTTCAATCTTATCTAATGTTGTTGTATAACTTGCACCAACAAATTCTAAATTATTATTGTTATTAATTTTAATATTTTCGTTTGATTCAATATAACCATTACCAACAATTAAACTGTTTACTTCTGATCCGCTTGAATATGTTTTAATGTATGCTTTTGAAGTTTCGCTGTCTAATGTTTTATTAATAATCTGATATTGAATTGTTCCGTAATCGTGTAAAACATTATTACTATTTGCACCTGTAAATTGTACTCCGCCAATGTAATCTAAATTCTGTACATTGATTCCTCTATTTCTTTGTAGTTCAACAAGTGGACCTACCAGTGAATTACCTTGTGTTGTGGCTACCGTAAATCCTGTGGTTGCACTAATGCTAACTGTTAAAGGTGTTGATGCAATCGCACCTCTTTGTGTAACAGTATTAAATGTATCTGTTTCAGCAGATAGATATCCTGCGTCATTTGTTAATAAACTTACGTTTGTACCTGCACCAATAAACTGTGATGTTGAGTTGTCAAATGTTGATAAGTCTTGAGAAACATTAACAGTTATTGCACCTTCAATATCTGAACTTGTTGATACCGCACCTGATCCTAAAATAGAAAGTGTTTCACCTGCGTCAATTCTTTTAATAGAAGAATCATCAGCGGCAACATAAATTGCTCCGTCACCAATACCAGTACCACCGCCTTCACCAAAAGAAAGTTTCCCATTGATTACTTTTAAAACTTCTCCTTCTTGTCCTAAGAATGTTGGTAAAGAATATACAGATCCAATGTTTACTTTTCCAACAGTAATTTCGTTTGTTGTGTTATTACCTCTTGTAGTAACACTATCAAGTGTATCTGTTTCAGCAGTTAGATAGTTGTGTTCAACAGCACCTGTTACTCGACCTTTTGCGTCAACTGTAATACCATTGTATGTTCCCGCGGCAACTCCTGAGTTAGCAAGGGTCATTGCAATACTTGAAGCACCACCTGATAACTGTCCGCCAGTTCCTCCTGTAACATCACCTGTGAAAGTAATGTTAGGTCTTGTTGTTAGATCACCGTAAACACCTGTGGTTGCCACGGTAGCAAGACCTGAAACTTGTCCTGCTGTAATACTTGCAGTTGCGTTTGTAATATAGTTTGCATCATTTGTTAATAATGAAATGTTGTCGCCTTGTGCAACAAACAATGATGTTGTATTGTCAAAAGTAGAAAGATCAGTTGATACATTAATAGCAATATCGCCTTCTGTATTAGAAGTTGTGCTAACAGCACCAGTACCAAGAATACCAAAAGATTCGCCGCCTTGAACAACCCTAAGGGTTGAATCATCAGCAAAAATGGTAATTCTACCTAATGCACTAGATAATAATTCGTTTACACTTTGTTGCTCAATTGTAACTGTATCTGTGCCTGGTTCTACCGCTAATTTTATACCTGAACCTGCTTTTAAGGTTAATGTATCGTTATCTGCATCTGCTTCTACAGAACCTAATACTGTGTTTGTGTTAGATACAGCACGAACAAACCTAAATGCGTCAATTACTTTTACACTCATTATTCTTGAATCTCCTAACAGTATTTACCGAAAAAGCAAATCAAAAGAGAAAAGGAAGGCGCAGTATCTACGTCCTTCCGGGAAACTCCTTTTGTATACGGCTTCTATTGTTATGTATTATGTGCTTTGTTATATAGATGCAACTTTTCTGTTGCCAGGTAAGTTGCCAACCCCGTAGGACTACGCCGCTAGACGAACATCCTCAGATGCAAAATTATCGTTTGCAATTATGTTTTTGGACAAATAGCGTGAGTCTCCCCACATATTGCTCGGTCGTTCCTTACCGGTAATCTCTTTCATTCTTAACAAGCCGATCGATCCTAGTTCACCCCCATCATAAGCACTCTGTTTAGTTCTTTACGATCCGCCCTCGTCAGGTTGGGATAGAGTGCTTATGGTGGAGGTGCAGGGTACTGCCCCCTGGTCTCGTACTTGTGACATACAATGACGTCAACAATTACTCTATATTTATAGCATTATTTTTTCTATTTGTCAATCTATAAAGTGCGTGTTTTTTAATAAAAATGATAACTAACGCTCAGCAAAAAAGCCAAACAATCAACCAAGGAGTGACAATGGCGAAAATGAGAACTTTTACATTCACCGATGGTGATAATGTAGAGACCAGAGAAGCGGTAAGTTACAAAAAAGCAGTCAAATCATTTCAAAGCGGAACAAAGAGTGCATCTGTTAAAGTAGAGTGGGAAGCCAAAAAAGGTGGCATTTACGAAATGATACAAGATTTACCAATAGGTAGAAAAATAAGACAATCAATAATAACAGAAAAGAAAAGAGCGGCTTTAAAAGCCAAGTTAGGAAGATAAAATATGGCTAAAATACACAAAGGATATGAACGTCACGTTAGTACCCCTAAGAAAACAAGTCAGTCGGGTAAAAAGCGTTCTTGTAAAATGAGTTCTATGAACAAGTCTAAAAAGCGTAACCTTAAATTTTATAAAGGACAAGGAAAATAATGGCTGGTATAAAACAAAGAGGACCGCAGTCAGTAAACAACAAACGTACACGAATGAGAGACGGTGAACTAATTGAAATAAAACCTGTTCGCTGGGTAAGATTCGGTGGTAGCAGTATTATGGCAGGATGTTGGGCCGATACCGGTGATATGGTTGTTGACGAAAACGGCAAACCTATACCATTTCAATCAATATAATGAACCCATATGAATTTTCAGGAGATCCTAACAAAGCACCTTTAAAACACAAAGGCCAGGATCCACTGTCATTCATATTATTAGTTTTGCTTATGTGGTATTTGTTTTCTAAATTAGTAAATTAAAGATTGCTTATTCTATTTTTGAAATCATCAAAGTCCGTGCTATCCGCAACAACCTGTTTAAGTGTGGCAAGACTAACATATCCAGGTATAGTTCCGTTTTGAGAATCGACTAGTAACTGACTATCCTGGGCATAAATGTTTGCTCTTACATCACCAACAATTTCTCCTGCATCTGCATCTACTAACAGTGTGCTGTCTTTAGCAAACACACTTCCTGTAATATCAGTAGAAGTAGTATCAACAAAAGATAATTGTCCATTACCATCTGTTTGTAGTATCTGAAGTGGTTGTCCGTCTGTGGCAGGAAATTGATAAGAACCATCACCGCCTAGGTGCGTAAGGTTACCATCCATTTCTTGGTATGTTAACGCTTCGCCTTTATCACTTCTTTTAATTAATGTCATTTGCTTTTTGTTCCATCATCTGCAAAGTACTTACCAGCATAACTTACATATTGATCATTTTGTGTTCCTGGATTATCCGCAATATAATCAAAGGCACAATATTCAAATCTTTGTATTTGTTCTTTTGTGGGTAATCCTTTAAACGTGTAACCGTTTTCTGCAAGTTCAGATTCTGTTGTACTATATTTAGGCATTTTAAATCTCGTTTACAATAACATCATCACTGCCAGTAGCCGCGGCATTAGGAACCCAACTACCGTGACCTGCTGTTGCATCTGCTTTTCTATGCACAGGTATTCCATTAGCATAAACATCTGGTGAATGTGCTATTGCAGGATCACCACAAGCGGTTGTATCACCTTTTCTAACAACCTTGGCGCCATTGGCGTAGACATTACCTGATCCTACCGCGTATGCTGTTTGGTGGAAAGGATTCGGCGTTGGACTTGCGTGTCCAATATGCACATCTAAACCTACTCTTACAATACCTGTCATACAAGTATTTAGTAAGTTTTATTTTGTGATGATTTTCTCGGCTCCAGCGGGTGCTTGTACAATGCCCGATGTTTGTTTGATATAAGCCTGTGCAAACTGATCAATGGTCTTTTTAATAATTGTAACGTTTGCTTTTAAGAACTCATACTCTGATTCAGGATTAACAGTAAACATAAACTGTGATAAACCCATACCTTGCTGTGTAGCAATAAGAGTAAGAGGTGTTTTAATAATATATCTGTCGTCTTTTTCTTCTACAAGTTTACCTACTAATTCGTCACCGCTTGAAAGTTTAAGACTAACAACATCTCCGTCTGTGTATTTCTTTTCAATTAACATTATAACGAGTGTCCTGTTCCGTTGAATCCTGTATCATCAATATATTGTGTAAAAGCATCATAGCCACCAATTTTATTTCCATTGATAACAATTTGTGGTACAGTTCTTGCATTAGGAAACTGTTCCATTAGTTCTTCTCTTGTGTAATCTGTTCCAAGAGATTTATATGTGTATTCAAATCCACGACTTTCGCAAAGATTTTTTGCTTTGTCACAGAATGGACACTGTGGTTTACCATAAATTTCAATCATAGTTTAAATCCTTTAAATGTATCTTTTTCTACGTCTTGTTTCACACCGCCCACAATATAACTTTCAACTTCTGTTTCCTGTGGAGCAACCTGAAGTCCGCTACTACTTAACCAGTGTTGTGTCCAAGGTAGTGGGTTTGTGGTTAATGGACGATCGTAAATTGTTTTAAGTCCTAATGCCTTAAGACGTTTGTTGGCAATGAACTCAACATAAGCGTGAAGCAGATTAGCATTAAGTCCAACAAGTGAACCTTTTGTAAACAAATAGTCTGCCCAACGTTTTTCTTCATCAACGCATTTACGCCACATATCATAAACTTCATCTTCACACTCTTTTGCAATCTTAACAAAGTCTGGATCGTCATCACCTTTTGCCCAATGCTTTAGAATGTGTGTTGATAGGTTTAAGTGTGTTGCTTCATCTCTAGCAATCAATGAAATAATTTTTGCTGAACCTTCCATAAGTTTAAGTTCACCAAATGCAAATGTACAAGCGAATGATACATAGAAACGTAAACCTTCAAGTATGTTTACTGTCATCATCGCTTTGTAAAGTGCTTTTTTAACTTCGTAAATATTTCCTTTTTTATGATTGAAATACTCATTAGCAATATTATAAAACTCATCGTATTCTTTTGTTACGCTTTCTGCTCTCGCAATAATTTCCTTATCATCAAGAATGGTATCGAACACTTCACTTGGATTAGGATAAACATTTTTTACAATGTGTGTGTATGAACGACTGTGAATTGTTTCTTGGAAGTCCCAACATACAATACAACTTTCTAATTCTGGGTTAGAACAGTAAGGTAAGAAAGCCAAACAAGGTCCGCGGCCTTGTACACTATCTAGTAGTGTTTGATACTTTAGGTTTGAAGTAAAGATATGCTTTTGTTCTTCGCGAAACTCTTGATAGTCTGCTCTATCTTTTTGTAAACTTACTTCTTCTGGTCTCCAAAAATAACCAAGCATTGTTTGATTAAGTTTATCATACTCAGGATAACGAAACACATCATAACGTTGTGTGTTTTGATCTTCTCCAAAGAACATATACTCTTTAGTAAAATCCACTTTTTTCTTGTTGAATACTGTCTTAGCCAATTTTTTCTTCTCTCTCTTTTCTACGTTTCTAGGCATAAATCCTTTTATATAGCACAGGCATCACAATGTTCTTCATCGTCTGTTTGTGTGCCGTTTACTCCATTATGGCCGTTAACACCGTTAACACCATTAACTTGTTGTGCTTCAATAGTAACACCATTTACTTTATTGTCAACCACAGTTTCTTCCAAACCTGCAGGTTGTACAGTATCTTCTTCACCTTTGAAGTCGTATGTGTTTTGATAGTAACTTGTTTTCCAACCTAACTTGTAAGTTGTAAGCATATCCTTCATCATTACACTCAACGGAACTTCATTGTTCTCAAAATGTTTTGGATTGTATGACCAGTTACCGCTAATGGCTTGGTCAAAGAATTTCTGCATAGCGGCAACAACATTAATGTAACCTTCATTGCTTGGCATATCCCATAGTAGGGTGTAAAAATTCTTTAATTGATTATACTGCGGAACAACTTGCTTAAGAGGTCCTTTTTTGGACTTCTTAATGGACAAGAATGCTCTAGGTGGCTCGATTCCGTTTGTTGCGTTCGACACAACGGAACTGCTCTCCGATGGCATCTGTGCGGACAGTGTTGAGTGCCGTAAGCCGTGTGTTTTGATGCTAGATCTAAGATTTTCCCAATCATATTTTAATTTACTTGGAACAACTTCGTCCAGATCCTTCTTATATGTATCAATAGGCAGAATGCCTTCCGCGTATTTAGTGCGATGGAAAAACTCACAGGCATTTCTTTCTTTTGCTAATTGATTAGATGACTTTAATAGATAATATTGAAATGCTTCAGTTAGTTCGTGTACAAGAGACCACGCCTTCTTATCGGAATAACTTACTTTGTTCTTGGCTAGGTAATGTGCTAATCCGATATAGCCAATACCTAATGAACGTCGAGCCTTAGTAGATTTCTCTGCGGCCTTGACTGGATACCCTTGATACTCAATGATCTCCTCAAGTGCTCTAACGGCCAAATCGCACAATGGTTCTAATTCTTCAACGTGATTAATTAATCCTACGTTAATCGCACTTAAAATACAAAGAGCAATTTCTCCGGATTCATCATCAATGTGTTGAATAGGTTTAGTAGGAAGTGTAATCTCTTGACACAAATTACTCATATAAACTTTGTCTTTAAATGAACTGTGTGTGTTTGCGTGATCAACATTCATAAGATAGATACGTCCTGTTTCAGCACGTTCTTTTAGCAAGTCACCAAACAAGTCCATTGCTTTCATTGTCTTCTTACGAATAGAAGTTTTGCGTTCATACTTTTCATAAAGTTCTCTAAACGCTTCTGGGTCACCAAAAAATGCTTCGTATAAATCCGGAACATCGTGCGGCGAGAAAAGAGTTATTGTACCACCAGATAACAATCTTTCATAGAAAACTTTATTAAGTTGAATTGAATAGTCTAGTTTACGTACACGGTTGTCTTCTGTACCTTTGTTGTTTTTCAGTACAAGAATGTCTTCAATCTCATAATGCCAAATAGGGAAATGGGTAGTTGCACTACCACCACGTACACCGTTCTGTGTACAACTTCTAACTGTTGCTTCGTATACTTTTAGAAACGGAACAACACCTGTGTGTGCTACTTCACCGCCCCTAATTTTTGAATTAATCGCTCGTACCCTGCCCGAATTGATCCCAATACCGGCTCGCTGAGCGATATAATAACCAATAGCGGAATTGCTACTAAAAATAGAAGGCAAAGTATCGTCAACATCAACCAATACGCAAGAAGCAAACTGCCTAATTGGAGTACGGACCCCTGCCATAACTGGGGTCGGTATGTTGATTTTAAAAAGTGAGGTCGCATCGTAATATTTCTTTACATAAGTTAATCTTGTTTCTTTAGGATAGTCAGCAAATAATGTTGCCGCAATCATCATATACATAAACTGCGGTGTTTCATAAATGTCACCACTGCTTCTATCCTGACACAAATACTTATCTACTACTTGACGCAAACCTGCATAAGTGAAATCTTCGTTACGGTCGTGTTTGATAAACGTGTTTAATTTTTTAAGTTCTGTTTTGGTATACTTAGAAAGGATAGCAGGATCATATACACCACGTTCTACATTTTTTTCGACAATATCAAGCAAGGATAGATGCTGATATTTGCCATAAACTTTTTTATGCAAACTGTATAATAACAAACGGGCCGCGGCATATTGATAATTAGGTGCCTCTAATGAAATAAGGTCATTGGCACTTCTAATTAAAATGTTTTGAATTTCTTCTGTTGACATACCGTCATAAAATTGTAAGTCAGCGTTCATTTCGATTTGTGAAGAACTTACGCCTGATAAATCTTTACACGCTTCTTCAACAACGAAATGCATTTTATCTAAGTTTAAAACTTCTCTTTCGCCGTCCCTTTTTGTAATGAAAATTTCTTTAGTCATTTTTGTTTCTATCCTTCTTAACGTTTATCTCTGTAGTAGACGTATTTACGCTTGTTACAAAAGTTCAGTATGATATTGGGTCAATAGTGAACTTGGTAAATCGTCCTTCCTAACCACAACGTCGTTTTTATAATTTAAAACGTAATTGTCAACTTCTACTATATTATAGTATCTTTGATTGTTATGGTCTATACAAATTTTTATCAAAATATTGTCTGTGGAAAACCGCGTAGTTAACTTCAGTGTCCATCCCATCATTAGGGGTATAGCGATGGGACAATACCGGTTTTCTTTTAAAAGTTCCCAAGGTGTTGGCCACCGTTGAGAATCCCAAGGCTCAAGCAACCTGTCTATCCTTGGTGCTTGACCCCATAATGTTACTGTGTCTTGGTAAGGAGTTTTACTAACCTCTAGTTGTTCTCTAAATTTGCGCCATTCAAAGATACGTGACTCGAGATCTGTATCAATAAACATTTAAGCAAAGTAACTAATTGCGTAGGTTAATTCACCCGCTCCACCACCAATTGGATTTCTAAATTGAACTAGTACCGTTTCGTTACCAGTAGTTGAATCCATATCATCTAATATTGCTGTGAAACTTACATCACCGTCTGATGAACCAGTATGGCTATAACTGTCAGTTGCCTGTGCAACCGAACTGTTTGATGTAATTGTTAAGCGTCCTTGTCTTGTTGTTGCATTACCTGTTGTTTTAACAATCAAATAATCAATGTAAGCAATTTTATCTTTTGTAAATGGAATCTTAGCAAATGTTGTAAATGCATCAGTTTCATTTAATGCATAAATTTGAACTCTGCTTTTAGTATAATGATAACCATCTACATTTGGTTTGAAAGGTGTGTTAATTGCCGCCGTGGTATTAACATAACTGTCTCGTTCAAAGTAGTCACCAATTGATTCGCATAATGGTTCTTGGAAAAGAATTACTGCTGTTTGTGGTGAATTTTGTCCGTTGTTATTGTTAGCAACATCTAAGAAAATATTTCCCACTGATGTATGACCATTTGGTGATACAGTTGAATTTGGTTTGTAAACAGCAATACCGTAATCTTCTACCTTATCAAATTTGTTTCCTTTAATAATAAAGTTTCTAGGTCCTTGTGATTGTGAACCTGTACCTGTGCTTGTTTTTCCTAAATCAATACCTGTGAATAAAAAGTTAAATAGGTTGCTTTCAAAAGAAATATTTTTAACATCCTGCACACTGTGAACACCAATACTTAAATTTTCAAATTCACAATTTGTTACAAAGTTGTTTTCACTTGTTAATGCACCTAACCCTCTAACTAGGATACCAACACTTGTTGCATCATAACCTTGACCTTTAATATATGATCCTTTAAATTTACAATCTCTAATAGTACTTTCTGTCATATTGTCCATTCTAAAGATTGCATCGTGTACTGTAACGTTAGAATCAACATCAAAAGTAATTCCTGAAATGTTAATGTATCTTGGTCTTGTTTGTGTAATCATATTTGCATACATTACATATGAACCCGGTGTTGATGAACCATCAACAGTTTGTATAATTGATTTTCCAGTTCCTGGTAGTGCTTCACTAGGATCACGGAACATTCTAATAATAGTTTTGTCTTTACCATCACCAATGATGTTTGCATAAGGCGGAACTTTAATTGTTCCAATTATTTTGTAAACACCTGCTTCAAGTTTTAGTGTAATTCTGCTTCTAGCATCAAACTTATCACCACTGTTTAAAAACAGTTGATCAATGGCACGTTGTAGTGCTTCAGTATCATCAGTAACGCCATCACCTTTAGCACCAAATGATTTAATTGAAACAATATCATCTAGTCTTTGTTGAATTGTACGAACAACAGGATCATTAGCAAATTCACCTGTTTGTTTAATAGCACCTGTTGTGCCTTGATATGTATATTGATTTAATAGATCAAATAAGTTTGTATTTTCTGTAAGGATTTCTGTATTACCAACAGCAGGAGCACCTTCACTAACTGCACCATTACCGATATACAGTTTTTGTGTATCAATTGCCCAGCCTAATTCTGCTGATGCAAGTTGTGGTACACCGCCACTGCTTTGTTTACCTCTACGGTGTTGTATTTTTGATATCTGAACTACGGCCATTTTTAATGTCTTCCTTAATATTACTATTTATGATATTTCTTGTAGTAGTCCTCTACACGATTAAGGAATTCTCCACACCAATGATCAAATTCGCCGGGCCATAGGTCAAATTGTTGGTATTCTTCGTCTCTAGAACACATAAAGATATGTCCTTCGTTAATAGTTGTGCCGTAAACTGCATTGTGAGCCATAGCATAAGCGGCCAACTGCAAATAATAATCGTCAACCCATTCACGCTTCTTGGGCCTGTTTGTTTGTTTAAAATCCATTATACTCGGATTACCTTTGTATACTCCTACAAGGTCGGTTGTACCTGAATAAAGTTCAGGATAATATAATGCTTGTTCAATACCCCAAATTTCATCTACATCGCATAGTGCATTTTCAATAATTTTATCTGCCATTGCGTTTGCTTTTACGTGTACCATATTTTTACCCGGCATACGTTCCATACCTGTTAAAAAGCGTTCAAGGTTATTGTGCATCGCTGTACCAACGCCGGCGGCTTCTGTTGTAATTCGTTGTGCTTCTTGTTCACCCACACGTTTTTTCCATTCATTTAAATGGGTCATATCTTTTGTTTTGCTTAGGATAGTTGTAACGCTTGGTGTTTTGGTACCATCGGGTGCTTCGTATAATCTTTTACCGTCTAAGTTAATTTGTTTAACTGTATGATACTCAAATTTCTCCACATAAGGTGGCGGGGATAATTCTGACATTAATCTTAATTCCTATATAGTTAATAGTAATTATAATATCAAAAGGTATGTGATGTCAAGTTATGAACGACGGTTTGTTGCTCGTTTTGCCATCTTTTGAACAGTGTTGGTAGGTGACGAGTCAGTATCAATGGGTTCTTCGCCCGTTTGTGGATCGTCAAACTGTGTGTTAAGTTCAATACCGTCTTGATTAAAGTTTCTTACAATAGATTTTAAATCTTCATTTTGATCAAACATTGTTTTAAAACTACCGTAGTTGTAGTTACCGTGTCCCATAGAACGCATTAGGTTGCTAACAGCCTGCCAACTTAATGTTGCACCACTGTTAGATTGATTTGATCTTTGAATTTGATTGCGAAGTACTACAATTAAATCTTGAACTGCTTCGTCTCCACTGAGTTCAAAGAGTCTCATCTGACTCTCCTTACTTAGATAGTGTGCTGAAGATTCTTGTTGATTCTTCTAACTTTGCTCTACGCTGTTCAACTGACTCACGCTTTTCTCTGCCTAATGGTTCTTCACCACCTGTTGCAGGTTCACTTGCTGAAAATTCATCATCAGCAGGTTCGTCAACTGGAGCAATATCATCATCGCCTGGCATTGGTTCATCAACAGCAGGTTCACTACCGATTGTGTCTGCTGGAGCACCTTCACCTGTTAGTACACCAACACCACCTGTGATTGCCTCACGTGCAGATTTAAGTTGTTCAATTGTTTGTTCTAGTGCAGGAGCAACAGCGTTCGTAAATGATTCTGCTTGTTCCTGACCCATTTCATCTCTAATTGAATCTGAAAGTTCTAATAAACCTTCTGCACTCATTTCAGCAACGTCTTCTAAGAATGCAGTAAATCTATCTACCATATCCTTTGCCGCCATAATAACAGCCGCTTTGTCTTCTTCACCTTCTTTAATTACTGTACCAGTTTTTTCTGCAGATTCATATGAACCAGCCGCTAGTGAATTACCAGTTTGTGGTAATGCTTTTTTCACTGCTTTTAATCTTTGTACACCTTGTGTAGTTAAGAAAGGAGCCATCATTGATTGCATAGCGTCTTTGAATGCATCGATTTGTTGTTTGTTTAATGGTCTGCCTGCCATAATTTTTTCAATTGCCATTCTAGCCAATTGAGCATTTTTAGGATCAGCCATTGCTAGTCTTAGAGCAGTTAATGTTTTGCTGTCTGTTTTAGGACCTTGATTTGGTTTAACATCTGTACCAGCACTTGGGTCATCATCGATGTTGTCATCAGCGTTTGCTTCTGCAAAGTCACGTGCTACATCTTCATCAGACTCATCAACATCAACTAAATCTTCACCTAGGTCATCAGCATCTTCCATTGGGGATTCAATGTATTGGTTGATTGCTGTTTCGACTAGTTTCTTGATTAACAATGCTTTTTGATATTCGTTGCTTTCCAACGTATCATTAAATTTGTTCTTAGTTTCAAATGCTTCTAATTTAGCACCTATGTTTTTGCTATATGTTTCTAATTGTTCTTTCGAGTATTTAGAAACGTCAACAGTTTGTCCAAACTTGGACTTGAGTTCTTTGTTTAAAGACTCAACTGTTACTTCATTCATAAAATCTTCTGTTTTCATTGTTAATCCCCAATCGTTACTAATCTTATTTATTTTCAAACAGCAGTTTCTCAGCCTGCTGTAAAATAGTATTTACCATCTTTTTCTCAACATCTAAATATGCTGAAACGTTATCTAACCTAGTTTCGGCTACTTCTTGCTTATTTAGGTCATTATTCTTTATAGCACAACGTATTGTATGCTTAAAAATGGCTATTTCGTTCAAATAATGGCCGTATTTTTCGTCCGCTCTTAACAGTTTTTCTCTGTTAAATCCTGTTCCTGTACCCAAATATATAGCAATAGCAACAGCAATCTTTAGGCTGTATATATCACGCTCATATACAATTTTGCTGTTATGCAAGTTTGATATACCATACATTCCTGTTCTATGATCCTTTTTAACCCAAAGGTGTTTGAACTTTATGCCTCCTTCGTGAGCCACGGGTAGTACAAATCCTTTTTGTTTAAGGCGAACTTTTACTATACCTGCCGTTTCTTGAAACGTAGATACCAATTTTTTAATGTTAGGTTTCATTAAAGTATTTTAGCAGAATTTAATATGATATGCAACCTATTTTGGCGCAATCTTTTTGAAGTGCGAGTCTAAATCTCTCTTTTTAAATTTGTATGCTGTTGGACCACCTGGTTTTACTTGGTCCTTTGGTATTCTTACTTCTACTTCCTGCCCTGTTGCTCCCGTTACCTCGTAATCCGTCATAGCCATTTTATTTTTTGCATCCACTGACGGTAATTGAAACTTTTCTCCACGGGTAAACTTTGGTGCTTTGTACGAGGCCGCATCTGCATCTTTATCAATGTCTGGATGAGAATGTTTACCGTACTGCATATTGTTACCAGCAAAATCGACCGGAGAAGGTTTTTTACCGATAGTTTTAGGAACGCCGCCGGCGCCTCTAAATCCACCAAATCCACCTCCAGATGTTGTGGTTGTTGTGGTTGTTGTTCCACCACCTGACATAGCACCGCCTACCGCACCGCCAACATTTTTAGCAACTCTTCCTGCACCTTTGGCAACTCTTCCTGCACCTTTGGCTACTGCTCCTGCACCTCTGGCTACTGCTTTTCCACCACCGACAGCGGCTCTACCTAGCATCGGCAAAACTCTAGCCGCGGCGCCTCCTAAAGCAAGTAGAGGTGCCCATTCGTTAATTTCTTCTGTGAATTCTTTATGCTTTGGATCTAATTCATCTATACGCATTATTTCTTCCTCGGCTTAGGTGATGCTTTTCTTAGACCTTTGTTTTTAACTTTTACTGCTCTTGATACACCACTGCCTTTCTTTGTAATCTTTGCGTGGAAGGCCGCCTTAGAAGGTGCTCTTGTTCTGGTAACAGTCATAGTCTTTTTCGCTTGTACATTAACAGGTGCGTGACAAGTACTTAATTGTGCAACAATTCTACCCTTACGTGGGCCACTTGTACATCTAAATTTGCGTGTAACCTTACCCTTGTGTGAACCGCCTTTTCCGCCGCCACGACCAAAAATAAATTTACCTGCTTCTAATAATTCTACTATCTTCATCTTCTGTTCAACGTCTTCAATGCTCTACTAGCCGGATTGGTTTTCTTTGTACGTTTTGCAATACGCATCATTCTAACGCCTTGTTTTTTGCGTAGAATTCTCATTCTCATACGTGCTTTAATGTTTGGTGGAGCAAAACACTGCTGTGGTTTACTAACAATACGACCGTGTCGTTTGCCACCCACGCAACGATACTTGCGGACAAGTTTCTTACCTTTGCGTCCCCATATCTGTTTTTCCGTAAGGCTAGTGTCTAATATTTCTGCTATGTACATAACAGTTGTATTTATTATTGATTGTTGATTAAGATTACAACGATGGTAGAAAGGAGTCCTGCAACAATAGTACCTGCAGAACCGATAATAACTTTAACAAGAGAAGAATGTGATTTGCTTAGGTCGGTGTGGATATCTTCAACTTTAGTCTCAACGTTACCCAGACGTCTTTCTAAAGTTTCATAGCGTTGTTGGCACAGTTCTACGTGTGCTTCTAGATTTTCCTTTTCAATATCACTGGCTTTAGCCATTCTTTAATCTCCGTTTTTGCTCGCTCAGAGCGTTTATCGTGGAGCCTGCTATGTGCCTAAGTTGTGCCTGGCCTAAAGTTCTCTTATAGTGCCTTTGTTGTAAATTATTTATCAAAACACTCAAATATAATATTCTGGTAATCAGATACTTTAACCTTAAACGTAGACGGTTTATTAAAGGTTTCAGTTAAGCCGCCAATAATGGGGATATTGTTGAAGTCTTCTTTGAGAAAGCCTATAGGGTCTTTCCCGTCATTGTAAACACCGTCGTGTGGTATAACAAATTCATAGGTCCAAACCTTGTGTTCACCCTGTATACGCTTACCAAACTCACCCGTTACATCACGTGTTTCAACCTTAGGGTCAGCATTATCCTCGATCAACGATCTAATGTTAATAACCTGTTGCAGTGTTTGGAAGTTTTGTTGCTGTTGCAATTTTACTTCGTCACCCTGTTCACGACGTCTAACGCCTGTTTTGGTAATGTCTACTAATGTTTTAATTACTATACGCATATCATTATTTACCGGTCATAAAAAAAGGGTCCAGTAAAAACTGAACCCTTTTTAAAACTAATAACACCAAATTGGTATTATGGTCTGTGATTCAACACTGCTTCTAAAGTTGTAACTGCACCAGTAACACCGTGTGCGTTTGAACCTTCTGCAACGTAAGTTTTACCTGCACCTTGCAATGAAACAAAAACAATGTCAGTTACGCCAGACGAAAAGTCTGTGTCATCTGCTGTACCAACACCTGTAATAGTGTAGCCATCTTGAGCCATATCTTCTAAGATAGTTCTTAGTTCTGACTCAGTAATGTTTGTTTTTGCAACTTTCACAATGTCTGTTTTTGAACCAAGACCCTGACCTAAATCAGTGTTTCTTGTGTCTGTAATTCCAGCCATTTGTTTTCTCCTTGGTTAACCATAAAGTACGTACTGTACTATGTTATTTATAAAGGTTTAAGGCAAAGAAAGGGCGATAAGAACCGCCCTTTCAATGTGTGTATTATGAATTATAATACGAAAGTTTTTGCTGTTACAGTAGCCGAACCAAGGTTGATTGAGTCTACAGTACCTAAAGCCTGTACAACGTCTTCCAAGTGAGCCGCTAATGTTTCAGAGTTTGTTCCATCGTAAGTGTCAGTACCATACTCACCTTCTACCGCAATTGAAATGTTTGCGTTAGTGTTGTGTAATGGACCAATGATCACTACGTTCATACCTGCACCTGCGATTGCTTCGAAAGTCTTAGCAACTGCTGATAATGGACCTAACTTTGTGTTTACTGCCGCACCAAAGGCGATGTCTAAGTGAGTAAGTGTTTTACCCAAAAAGTTTACATCAGTACCAAAAGTTGCGGGATTTACTTTTGTGATTCCAGCCATTTTAGTTCTCCTTATATTACTCTTATAGCCGACCTTCACGCTCCGTGAAGTTCTTAATATTATTTAGTCTTTTTTGGAAAAACCAGAGTAAATGGCTATCTTTTTGCCACTTTTGCCCTATTATGTACCTGCTTTAATAGGTTTACATAACCTGGACCTGCTTTAATTATGTCATCAACTATCTGCATAATAGGTCTATATGCCTGTGCAAAGCGAGGAGGAATACCTAATCCTCTGCTTGTTAAACTGAGTACTTTATAAGCAAATGGTAAGTCTTTGCTAGGAACACCCAACAGTCTTAACATTTGAACATCCTTTGTATCAGGTTGTACAGGATCGTTTAAACTGATGGTTGGCTCATTGTCTTTTGCTGTTTTGCTTTCTAGATCGTAATCACTTACAAATAAAATATAGTAATCAATTATGTCAGCATTTCTTCCTCTGGCTTTGAGTGCATACTCTAATTTTGTTACTGTATCTTTTCTTTGTTGTGTTGAAAGTGTTTTGTAGTTTGCTATCAGTCTACGCAATCCACTGTAACTACGCATACCATTTCTAAGTGAATTATCAATCTTTAAAAGTGTGTTAGCATCTTCCATATCAGGCTGTCTGTTCGAAGCCATATTACGCAATAATCTTTTAATTGCTAATATAGGTAATGAAGTTCTTTGACGCATAACCTTAGCATTTTTAGGATCACGTAACTTATCAACTATTGATGTGTTACCACCGACAATATTAATTAGATTGTATAGATCATTTCCACTTGATCTAAAGTGTTCAAAGTCGTTCCACTTTAATGTTTCGTTGGCATAAGTTGCCACATAGTTTCTGCTAATAGGATAGTGTCTCATTACGTGTAGTGCTAATACATAAAGCAACAACAAGTCACTAGCATCAGTATAACTCATACGACTAATACCGTCCGCTGAACGTATCATTCTACCTTCTGTAACAAAGTCTAAAAATTTAAAATTACTCATTAACCAAAATCCTTAGGGGCAAAGTTTCTTCTGCTGAATTCTAATCTATCAACAAATTTAACAACAGAACCTTGTCTATCAATAGCAACATAACCTTCGGGACTAGCGGCAGTGTATGACCCATCAGGTTCTTTATAAAAATGGGCCACGCTTTCAATATTATTAAGTTTGCGAACAAACAATAATTTTAAGTTTGAAATTTCTTTCATAAATCTAAGTACAGCCGCTAATCCCTTTCTATTAATATTAACTAGGTTAACGTTTCTTTCTATTTTTTGTAATCTTGATTGAACTGCTGGTTTGCTAGGATCTTGATTTTTTAATTTGCTTATTTCATTTTGCATTTTTAATTTATAACTTTCAACAAAGTCATTCATAAATGTATCAGGGTCGCCTGGCAATTTGTTTTGTCTTACATAGTCATTAATTGTCTTTTTAAAGTGTACAATAAATTCCGGGTTCTGTTCAAACATTTGATATAGTGCTAATGGTACAGCCTTATAGGCCGCCATTGCGTCAGCCAAATCCTGTTTCACCTGTGCTTGTTCATCTTTTGTTAGTAATACGCTTCCGGTAACGTCTTTAAATCCTGCATCATCAAACCATACATCTGATGTTTTTCTTAACGAACTAACATCAACATTAAAGTCTGCGGAAAGTTCCGCCATTGATTTTCCTGTATAATTTGTATGGAACACGATACCCATTTTTGCTCGGGCAATACGTTTACCGACATCGCTGTCTGATTTAAAAGCGTATGTGAGATTGTTTGGCTTTACTGTAATATAATCTTCTCCATCTATTTGTGATTCAACTTTCATTGCCTCATTAAACATTAAGTCGCCTTGGAGTATGCCTTTTATTCCTAGTTTAGGTAAATGCTCTAAACAAGGTCCTAGTTTATCCCACAAGTAATCAGGGAATAAACTTTGAATATCTTCTTGTGTATATGCTAGTTTAGGAGTCTTAGCAAATGCACCTTTTGTCGCAATAAAGAACTTTTTGTTTTCAGGATTAATACCGCACACCACAGCAGGTGCACCATCCCATTTTACAGTGACTTTAAACTTTTTATTAGAGCGTCCTTTAAGCATATCGGACATACTCATCATAATGCCAATAGCCGAATCGGCGCCCGCTTTACCTCTGTTTAAAATTTCTTCTTCGACGTGTTCAAGATGTTTATTTTGAGTTGCTTCTTCTTGAACAATCGGCGAAAGTACTTCACTGATTATCATCTAGGTTTTCCTTTTTTAACTTCTTAATGCCACGTGCAAACTTTTGAGGATCACCAGTTCTTATCGCATTGATGAATCTTTTCTCTAGATCACCGGCGGTATCCGCATCAAAATTTTCACGTATCATCTGAACAATGTTTATTGCTGATTGTATAACGTGAGTAGCACGGCTGTCAACCACATTGTGCTTCGGTTTCTCAACGTGCATATCATTTAATTCTTCTAGTAAACTTCTTGTTTTACGTTTCATAATACCTCTCCGGTGTTAATATTTATGGTAGAAAACTCATAAATACCACTATAAAGGGCGGAGGGTAAAATGAATATTGTTGACTTTATAATTGAACAATTAATGACCTGGTGGCAGTTTACTGTTGTAGGTGTGTTAATTATTGTGGGTTATATAATCAATCTTTTTGGGGTTGATCAGGACAAACCCATTGTTAATCTAAAATACGACGAAATGCCGTCAATGATTCCTATTAGAATACCCACAGCAGGTAAAGGTTTTTGGGGTGCTATTTGGCTATGGTTACTTGGTACAAGAACCTGGGAAATTGGTAAAGACTGGAACTTTTCGGTAAATGGTGAAAACTATGTAGTACCAAAAGGCTTTGTGTTTGACGGAGCAAGTGTTCCTAAGTTTTTAGCATCTTGGTTATCACCTGTTGGTGTGTTGCTAATTGGTGGTTTGGTACACGACTACATCTACAAATATAAGGTGTTAGTTAAGTATGGTAAGAAACAAACATCTGATGTAATGAATCAAAAACAAGCAGATGAATTGTTCCGTGATATCAACATTGAGCAAAACGGTTTTCACTTCCTAAACAACTTGGCATACTGGGCATTACGCTTGGGTGGATTTGTTGCTTGGAACGGTCATAGAAAAAGAAACTGCGACTGGAAAGAGTCTGTTTAACAAATTTAATAAAAGAGGCACCTTCGGGTGCCTTTTTTAATCACAACTACATTTAGTCTTATAATCACTAATTGCGGCCTTGATGGCATCCTCTGCCAATACAGAACAGTGTATCTTTACGGGAGGTAAAGCGAGTTCCTCTGCGATGTCGCTGTTCTTGATTGCTGTTGCGTCATCGAGGGTCTTCCCTTTAAGTAGTTCGGTGACGAGGCTAGAACTAGCGATAGCACTACCGCAACCGTATGTTTTAAATTTAGCGTCCTCGATGATACCTTCATCATTAACCTTTATTTGTAACTTCATTACATCACCGCAAGCCGGTGCCCCAACCATACCGGTCCCAACGGACGGATCGTCCTTGTTCAAACTACCAACATTTCTGGGATTCTCGTAGTGGTCAAGGACTTTATCTGAATAAGCCATTGCCATCTCCTAAAACAATATTTATTCGCTGACCTTGAAACATTCTAACATTTCGCCTTGTTCTAGATAAGGCATAAGTTCATATTGTTTAAAAACGCATTCTTCTTCTGCTTCAAAGGTGTTTAGTCGTTTAGTAATAACAACATCACCTTGAAGCATTAAGAACATTAATATCCACATTTTATTCTACGTGGCGTTTCATTCGTTGCCAATCAGTTTCTACTGGTTGGTCTTCTTTCTTAGTTGGTAGTGTGTCATATTTTCTTACTCCTATACTGCTTGTTTCTCTGCTTTGTTTTCAAACCATTTAGTTGCTTCTTCATCCCAACGGTCCATACGAACATAAGACATATAACGAGGAGAGTTAACCATATTAGGATCAACATCCAACCCAATTCCTTCGAGGAAATTAACAATACCAATTCTTTCAATCATCTCTCCTGTACGCTCGTGTTCCAATGCGTTCTCGGCAAAGAAGTCGATCATCTCTCCTGCTAGTTCCTCTATGTATTCATAGTCCTCAGCAGTTTCTACTTTTAGGAATGGAACAACAACTGTTCCAAACAAGTCTCCAATTTTAAGTGTACGTTTACCACCTACACATATTGTTACGCCTTTGTCGTCTCCTGGCGCAAGTATTGGATCGTCAGTTAGTTCTTCAATGTACTTGTGAGTAAGTGGTGATGTAACATTTAGGCAATGCATACACTTGACACAATTTGAATTGTCGATGGTAAGTTCACTTGTATTAGTATCCAATCGCATCGCGTTAGTAGGACAACGGCTAGTGATGTTGTCGATAACATAGTCTACCCCCTTATCCTCAACCATTCTCTTCCACGCTGTTTGGTTGATCTTTATGTCATCACGCCACGTACCAATAGTTGACATATCTGAACGCTCAATTGAATTCATACAGTCATTGGCACAGCCTGATACCTTAAATTTAAACTTGTACGGTAATGCAGGACGATGCATATCATCTAAGAAGGCGTTAACCAAAGTTCTAAGTATTGCCTGTTCATTAGCATTTGACATTTCACATCGTGCCGCTCCCACACAAGACATTCCAGTTCGAACAGCAGGGCCAGCCCCACCCAAATCAAAACCGTAGTCATTAAGAGCGTTAAATATTTTTTGAACACCTTCTTCATCTGCTCCTTGCATCAT